>OLRB01000030.1_pt1 | contig 129978 bp, 118 predicted proteins | sample 1672751 | NCBI WGS metagenome assembly OLRB01 (sample SAMEA3136720, study PRJEB25190) | human gut metagenome | biome: human gut; feature: human-associated habitat; material: faeces | place: Austria | collected 2013
ACTGATTTCACGAAATTTGCAGGTGAATCTGGAATATAAACAAGAGAAAAAAATATTTTTTAAACTCCATTTGCACTCCATTTGGTCTTTTCGACACCCCGCAAAGCCTTTATTTATGGGCTTTTCCGCAATTTTTCAAGCTACTCAAACTCTATCGTAGCCACCGGCTTCGGAGTAATTTCATAGCATACTCTGCTAACACTTGGAACTTCCGCCGTAATTCTAGCGCAAATTTTTTCCAGAATATCATAATCAATTCTTTCAATACTTGCAGTCATGGCATCAATGGTATTAACAGCACGAATTACCACCATATATCCCATGCTTCTTGCATTATCTCTTACACCAACAGCTTTAAAATCCGGTACTACAGTAAAATACTGCCATACTTTCTTATCAAGACCTGCTTTTGCAAATTCTTCTCTTAAAATTGCATCAGACTCTCTTAAAGCTTCTAATCTGTCTCTTGTAATTGCACCAAGACATCTTACACCAAGTCCCGGTCCTGGGAACGGCTGACGGTAAACCATATCATGAGGCAATCCCAGTTCAATACCGCAAGCGCGAACTTCATCTTTAAACAACTGTTTCAAAGGTTCTACCAATTCAAACTGTAAGTCTTCCGGCAGACCTCCTACATTATGATGAGACTTCACACATTTAGCTGTTTTTGTACCACTTTCAATAATATCAGGATAAATAGTTCCCTGTCCTAAGAAATCGATGCCTTCCAATTTTCTGGCTTCTTCTTCAAATACACGGATAAATTCACCGCCGATAATTTTACGTTTTTCTTCTGGGTCAGCTACATTTTCCAGTTTTCCTAAAAATCTTTCTGTAGCATCTACATAAATCAGATTTGCGTGAAGCTCGTCTCTAAAGATTTTCACAACGCTTTCAGACTCATTTTTACGCATTAAGCCATGATTTACATGAACACATACAAGCTGCTGTCCAATGGCTTTAATTAACATAGCTGCTACAACAGAAGAATCTACACCGCCGGATAAAGCCAGTAAAACCTTCTTATCCCCTACCTGTTTACGGATAAGTTCTACCTGATCCTCGATAAAATTCTTCATATTCCAGTTTGCTTCTGCCTTACATTCTTCAAATACAAATTGTTTTAATTCTTCCTGATTTGGAAGCTCCTTAAACTGTTTTTCACATTTTGAAGCCGGATAATCAACAGAAATCATTGGGTATCCTAAAGTGTAAAGCTCTGGTCTTATTTCCACTTCTTTTCCATCTACAACTCTGTTTTCTCCACCGTTTAAAATAATACCTTTTACATTATCCAGCGCCTGAAGTTCTTCCACAGTAATATCATGTGGATGAATTTCACTGTAAACGCCCAGCTCTCTGATTTCTCTGGCAACCACTGTATTTTCAGTGCTGCCCAAATCCAGAATTACAATCATATCCTGTTTCATGGTATTCTCTCCTTTTACATTTGAAATCTAAACGTACTTCTATTATACCTCTTAACCTGATAAAAATCATCAGAAACTTACTACTCATCCATCAAATCGTAACAATTCAGGCATATTAGCTCGAATTGATAGTTACACCAAATTTTCTATCATCTTTTTCAAAACGCCAATACAGATCTGATAATCCTCAGAAGGTATTCCCTCCCTTAGCTTAGTCTCGACACTGCGTATATTCTCCACAACTTCCTTTTGTATCGTCAATGATTTTTCTGTGGGAATGATTTCCTTCATTCTGGCATCTTCTTTAGAGCATTCTCTGCAAATAAAACCATTTTTCTCCATAAGCTTTAAAATTTCCGTTGCCGTTGATTTTCGAATATCAAATTCCTTCTCGATATCCTTTTGATATACCGGAGCTTCTAATGCTCTAAGCAGAATAAAATGAAGTACTCTGTTCTGCATATTGGTAAGTCCACATCTCTTCTCTGAAGAAAGAGTAATTTTCCTCTTTAACTGATGAGAAAGTATATTAATCAATCTCCCTGCATCTTCCTGATGGCTTTTCATATTCATTCCCTTTACTTGATTTCAGCAGTTGCCTCTTTCAACCATTGACGTTCCTCTTCAGAAAGCATCGGTCCCACAATCTCATATACCTTCTGATGATATTCGTTCAGCCATACAAGTTCTGCCTTTGTAAGCATTTCCGGTAAAATTGCTTCTCTTTCATAAGGAACCCATGTCATGTTTTCAAATTCCATGAACTGTCCATATCCATTCTTTTCTGCTTTCTTACAAAGAAGAAGATTTTCTGTACGAATGCCATATTTTCCTTCTAAATACAGTCCCGGTTCATCTGATGTAAGCATACCTTCTTCCAGAGGTGTTGTATTTCCGCGTCTTCCATTAGCACGCATTCTCCAGTTAATATTCTGAGGGCCTTCATGAACATTCAGCAAATATCCCACACCATGTCCTGTTCCATGGTTAAAATCCATTGCTCTTTCCCAGAGAGGTCCTCTCGCCAATACGTCTAAATTAGCTCCGCTGCATCCATACTGGAATTTTGCCATAGCAAGGCGAATATGTCCCTGAAGCACCAGAGTAAAGTTTTCTTTCTGTTCCTGTGTCAGCTCTCCTGCCGCAATGGTTCTTGTGATATCTGTTGTTCCCTGCCAATACTGAGCGCCGGAATCAATCAGGAAAAATCCCTTTGGCTCTACCTTTGCATACTCTGTTTCGGTAGGTGCATAATGGCACATTGCCGCATTTGCTTCATAAGCACAGATTGTCTCAAAACTTAAATCCAGACAATCCGGATCTTCTTTTCTAAATTCCAAACTCTTTTCTGCTGCACTGTACTCAGTAATTTCCCCGCTATTTACATGATTTTTAAACCAGTAGATAAATCTGCACATTGCCTTTGCATCTTTGATATGGGCAATTCGAATGTTTTCCATCTCTGTTTCATTTTTACAGCCCTTCATAATTGCTGCAGGATTGCTCTGGAAAATGACTTCTACATTTCCCGGAAGATTTTTATATAAAGTATAGTTGGTGCAGGCATCTTCCAGCATAATTTTGCTGTCATCTGCCAATGCTTTTACGTCCTCATAAATTGCAAAGTAATCATGAAGCACCACACCTGCTTTTTCTAATTCTGCTCTTACCTGTTCAGATACCGCTTCTTCCTGTACATAAAAGTGAACCTGCTCCATAGTTACCATTACATAAGACATCACTACCGGATTATAAATAATATCATTTCCACGAATATTCAAAAGCCACACAATATCATCCATACTGCTGATAATATGCACATTTGCCCCAGCCTCTTTCATGGCATCTCTTACATCCTGAATTTTATCTTCTCTGGATTTTCCCGCATATTTTACATCTAAAGTATATACAGGCTCTTTTGACATTTCCGGTCTGTCTGTCCAGATTGCTCCTACCAAATCATCCTGATATTCAAATCTGCCTTCTTTTTCCTGTACCAGAGTTTCAAAATCTTTGCCTTCTGCCACATGAATCGTTCTTCCGTCACATCCCAGACAGCCATTCATTGGTAAATTCTTTTTAATAAATTCTTCTACTGTAGGAACTCCTTCCTCTCCCATTTTCATGAGAGTTACTCCTGTACCCTCCAGCTGTTTTGCCGCCTGAATAAAATATCTTCCGTCTGTCCACAGGTAAGCATTATCTCTTGTCATAAGCAGTGTTCCTGCGGAACCGGAAAATCCGGATAACCACGCTCTTACCTTAAAATAAGTTCCTACATACTCTGACTGGTGAAAATCTGCTGTAGGCACCAAATACATATCCATGTTTGCTGCCTGCATTTTTTCCTGCAATTTTGCAATTCGTTCCTGATTAACGTTCATGTTAAGCGCTTCCTTTCTTTATTTAATCCCCTTCATGGTCAGGGAAATTCTCTTTTTCTTCATATCAACACCCAATACCATAACATCTACTACATCACCTACGCTTACTGCTTCCAAAGGATGTTTAATGTAGCGTTCTGTCATCTGGGAAATATGTACAAGTCCATCCTGATGTACACCGATATCCACAAAAGCTCCGAAATCAATTACATTTCGAACGGTTCCTTTTAATACCATTCCTTCTTTTAAATCCTTCATATCCAAAACGTCTGTACGAAGAATTGGCTTCGGCATTTCCTCACGTGGGTCACGTCCTGGTTTTGTCAGCTCCTTGACAATATCTCTTAATGTCATTTCACCAACCCCCAGCTTTTCTGCCTGCTGTGCATAGTCTTTTACAAAATATACCTGCTGCCCATTAAAAATATCTTCTGGTTTCATTCCCATACTTTCCAGAAATTTCTCTGCTGCCGGATAGCTTTCTGGATGAACACTGGTAGCATCCAGAGGATTTTTGCCCCCGCGGATACGCAGGAAACCTGCACACTGTTCAAAGGCTTTTGGCCCTAATTTTGCAACTTTTAAAAGCTCTTTTCTATCTTTAAACTCACCGTTTTCTTCTCTATATACAACGATATTTTTCGCAATCGCTTTGCTGATACCGGAAACATATTCCAACAGAGAAACAGATGCTGTATTTAAGTCTACACCGACTTTATTTACACAGTCTTCCACTACTCCGGAAAGGGCTTCGCCCAGTTTTTTCTGGTTCATATCATGCTGATACTGCCCAACTCCGATAGATTTCGGATCGATTTTAACCAACTCTGCCAATGGGTCCTGAAGTCTTCTTGCGATAGATGCCGCACTTCTCTGTCCCACGTCAAAATTCGGGAATTCTTCTGTTGCCAGCTTACTTGCAGAGTATACAGAAGCTCCTGCTTCATTTGTAATTACATACTGAACCTTCTGTGGAATTTCTTTTAAAAGCTCAACAATTACCTGCTCAGACTCTCTGCTGGCAGTTCCGTTTCCTACTGAAAACAGAGTAATGTTATACTTTTCAATCATTTCTTTTAAGGTTTCTTTTGCCGCTGCAATTTTTGCCGGTGTGGTAGGCGCAGTCGGGTAAATAACTGTGGTATCCAGCACCTTACCTGTGACATCTACTACCGCCAGCTTACAGCCTGTACGGAAAGCAGGGTCCCAGCCCAATACGACCTGCCCTACGATTGGAGGCTGCATTAAAAGCTGTTCCAGATTTTTCTTAAAGACTTTAATTGCTCCGTCTTCTGCCTTTTCTGTTAAATCATTTCTGATTTCTCTTTCAATCGCCGGCGCAATCAGACGTCTGTAACTGTCTTCCACTGCTGCTTTTAAAACAGGTGTAGTATTTTTATTTTCTTTTGTAATTACCTGTTTTTCCAGATAACGGAGAATGTCTTCTTCCGGTGCAGAAATTTTCACCGTAAGGATTTTTTCCTTTTCTCCTCGGTTAATGGCTAAAACTCTGTGACCTGCCACCTTGGATACCGGCTCTTCATGGTCATAGTACATCTCGTAAACCGTTGTTTCCTCCGGTTTCTTGGCAACGGAAACAAGCATTCCCTTTTTCATTGTCATTTCACGAATACGAATACGGTAATCTGCTTCATCAGAAATACTTTCTGCCACAATATCCATAGCACCTGCAATGGCTTCTTTTACATTTTTTACTTCTTTTTCTTCAGAAACAAAAGCTTCCGCTTCTTTCTCAATGCTGTTCTCTGTCATCTGAAGAAGCACAATATTTGCCAAACCTTCCAGACCTTTTTCCTTGGCAATGGTGGCTCTTGTTCTTCTCTTTGGTCTGTATGGACGGTATAAATCTTCTACCACAACCAATGTCTGAGCTTCTAAAATCTGCTTCTTTAATTCTTCTGTTAATTTGCCCTGTTCTTCAATACTGGAAAGAACCTGTTTTTTCTTATCTTCCAGATTGCGAAGATAAGTAAGGCGTTCAAATAAAGTACGAAGCTGTTCATCATTTAAAGCTCCTGTTGCTTCTTTACGGTAACGGGAAATAAAAGGGATGGTATTCCCCTCATCTATTAAGGAAACAGCAGCTTCTACCTGCCATTTTTCTACATTTAATTCCTGAGTTATAATCTGTATAATATCCATATAACTGTCCTTTCTCTTTTCACTATTATCACCTTACAACCTTATCAATCTGTAAGGAATTTGTCAAGAAATTCATGCTTTGTCCCTTACCAAACTCTTTTTTATGTCTTTTTATTGCCTGACAAAATAATACATGATAAAATAACCCTATGATTATTCAAAAGAAACGAGGTCTAGCCCATGGAAAATCCTTACAATAACGAACAGCCTTATCAGCCTGTTCCTCCACAAGAACCAATTCCGCCCACCCCTTCCCTCTATCAGGGAAACAACGGCTTTGCCACAGCATCTTTGGTAATGGGAATTCTTTCCCTTGTATTTCTTTGCTGTGCTCCGTTTTTACTTTTTATCCTGTCAAGCTTGGGAATTCTTTTTTCCTGCCTGTCAAAGGGTGAGCGTGCCCGCTCCGGCGCTGCAAAAGCAGGTCTTGCGCTCTCTGCCAGCACATTGGCGATTGCCGGTGCCTTTTTGATTTTTTTCTGCTCTGTATTTCTGTTCTCACCGGAAGGAAGCTCTTTTTTAAGCGATTATATTCATATTCTCACAGACGATAATGTAAGTGATGAGGAATTATACAATTTCTTAGATGAATACTTAAACGGTTTTGAAGGAGATGCAGGCACAGACAGCTGGGACTATGAAAATTCTCCTGATTATTATGAGGACTTTGATGAATTTCAGCTTCCTCCTGAGTTCTTCCAGCAGCCTGAAACAGACAATGGCGGTAACTTTATATAAGCTATGTAAAATGTATTTTCATGGGGAATTTACCTGTTTATATCAGGTCAATTCCCCATATTATTTTTACACCATTCTTCAAAATCCATTGTATAAGAATAATAAAAACAGCCCCATATAAATACTTTTCTGTATAGGGTATACTGATACGAAGCCTGCCTTTTGACAAATACTCAACGGTGTGCGAAAGCATGTACCATCCATATAAAACAGCTCCATACAGCACCACAGGATGATAGAAGAAAGAGCCTATGACATCACCTCTTAGCAGAGCTTTTACTGCTCTTGTTCCGCCGCATCCGGGGCAATAATATCCTGTCCATTTGTGAAAAACACAGGGCGGCAGCGCAAAATCAGCAGGAAGAATCCGTTTTACTGCCAGCAGAATAATGCCTACCAAAAGTAAAAGCCACCCTGCTGCATATATATTTTTTTCTAGTTTAACGTCTCTGTTTTTCTTCATAATTTTATTGTATTCTCCACCTACTATGTTATAATGAAAATATATTTGATAGAATATATTTTACCACATATTTTATCTAAGACAGGAGGTTATTTTCATGAAACATACATCATCACAATTAAAAGCCATTTCCAGAAAAGCGCTGGACGGCAACTGGGGACTTCCTATGGGAGCCAACATAATTTTAGGTGTTATTAGCTTTATAGTAATATTTTTCATCACCTTTTTCACAAACACTACCACAGTTACAGGTACAATAACCAGCGAATTTCTCACCTATGCGGTTTCCTTATTTATCTCCCTGTTTGGTGCGGGAATTACAAAAATGACTTTAAATATCAGCAGAAAACAAGCTTATTCCATGAAAGATATGTTGTATGTTTTTCATCATAATGCAGACCGTTTCTTAATTGTGGGATTAATCATTGCAGGAATTGGCTTTGTCACAGGTTTACCTGTTATGTTTATGTCCATGAACAGTGACATTCCTGTTTCCTTTATTTTGTTTTTCTCTGTGTTTGACCTTATTATCAGTGTAATTATTGACTTGTTTTTAGGTCTCAGTACTTACCTTTTATTAGACCATCCGGAGATGGGTGCTATGGACTCCATGAAAGAAAGTATTCGCCTGATGAAAGGAAATAAAGGCCGCTCCCTTTATATTACTCTCAGCTTTCTTCCTCTGGCATTCCTTTCCGTGCTCACCTGCTACATTGGAATGATATGGCTTATTCCATATATGGATATGACTATGGCAAACTTTTATCGTGATATTATCGGCGAATTAAATACACCGGATCATACACCGACAAGTGAAATTCCAACAATGACCATAGAAGAAAATCCGAATGAAAATAATTCCGGTTTTTAAGAATGACCTATAAAGAAAAGGGCTGATATAGAAAACGCAAATAAAAAGCGTTTGTCTGTATCAGCCCTTTTCTATTTCTTATTCTTCAAATAAAATCTTCAAAAGCTCATGCCCTTTTACCGGTTCGAAATGAGCTCCTGCCTCTTCACTGTAACAATTTCCTGTTTCCTCTGTTTTCCTGCTGTCGTACAACAGATATGGAACAGGATTTGCCGTGTGTGTCTTCACTTTTATAGGAGTTGGATGGTCCGGCAAAATCAAAAGACGATAATCCTCTCCCGACTTCTCCAAGCCTTCTTTTACAAGCTTAATTACCCTTTCATCCAGATATTCAATCGCCTGTATTTTCTTCTCCACACTTCCCTGATGTCCCATTTCATCCGGTGCTTCTACATGAATATAAGCAAAATCATATCCCTCTTTTAAAAGTGCATCAAGGGCAGCCTGAGCCTTTCCCTCATAATTTGTATGAAGTCCTCCGTTTGCCCCTTCCACAGAAATATTTTTCATGCCTGTACCCACAGCAATACCTTTTAACAAATCTACTGCTGATATCATAACACCTTTTTTGTGGAATTTCCCTTCAAAAGAAGACAGTGACGGTTTAGTTCCGGCTCCCCAGAACCAAAGACTGTTCGCCGGATTTAATCCCTTTTCTCTCCTCTTTTGATTGATAGGATGATTCTCTAATATTTTATAACTCTCCTTTTGCATAGCAAGCAAAAGCTCCTCATCAGGCAGATAATTCTTAATTTCCCGTTCTCTGATATCATGAGGAGGTGTCAGTGGTACAACATTTCCATGTTTCCAAATCAGACAATGACGATAACTGGTTCCGGCATAAAACTGAAACTCCTGATTTTCCAGTCCTTCTTTTACTGCCTCCAGCAAAGCAGAAGCTTCCTCTGTACTGATTTCATCTGCACTGTGGTCTAAAAGATGCCTTTCCTCATAATTTTCCTCTTTTTCCGAAAGAGTCACAAGGTTGGCACGAATTGCCACATCTCCTTCCTCCATACTGACTCCGATATTCAGTGCTTCCAAAGGAGAACGGCCTGAATAATAAATCTCCGGATTATATCCCATAATGGATAAATTGGCAGTGTCACTTCCCGGACTCATTCCCTCCGCTACAGTCCTTGCCATTCCGATATCACCTGTCTTTGCCAGTAAATCCATGGCAGGTGTTTTGGCATAAGCCAAAGGTGTCTTTCCCCCAAGCGCCTCTAAGGGTTCATCTGCCATTCCGTCGCCTAACACCACAACATATTTCATACCCTCACTCCTTCTTATTCTCTGCCTAAAATCTTCAGATAATGTACTCCGTTAATATGCTCAATATTGTCCATCATTGCAGCAGCGTCTCCCTCTACTGCGGAAATTGCCACACTCAGCGTAAGACTGGCAATTCCGTTCATGGGAATACTCTGATGTATGGTCAGAATATTTCCGTGAAATTGTGCGATTGCCCGAAGCACCGCTGACAAAAGTCCCGGTTCATCATCCATCTGAATAATAAACGTAATATTATGTCCTTTCGTCTTTTCCTTAAATGGGAAAATATCATCCTTATATTTATAAAAGGAGCTTCTGCTAATTCCCACTGCCTCCACTGCTTCCTGAACAGTATCATATTGCTGAATGTCTAAAAGCCTTTTTGCCTCTACAACCTTCAGTAGTACATCCGGTACGGCTTTTTCTGTTACCACAAAATATCTTCTGTTATCTTTCATCTTTTTCCCTTGTTCTTTCCAAAAATACATTTGTACGTCTTCAAAAGATATTATCACACTTTCAGACAGCAAGCAACTATTTTTCTGTTTTCCCCAAGGCAACCCATTTTAAGTAAGCATTGATAAAGTTATCAATATTTCCGTTCATCACCGCATCTACATTTCCTGTTTCTTCGTTTGTACGATGGTCTTTCACCATGGTATACGGCTGCATAACATAAGAACGAATTTGATTTCCCCATCCGATTTCTGTCAGCTCTCCCTGAATACCGGAAAGCTTTTTCTCATTTTCCTGCTGTTTTAAAAGATACAGCTTTGCCTTCAACATCTGCATTGCTTTATCTTTATTCTGGAACTGAGAACGTTCATTCTGACACTGTACCACAATTCCTGTTGGAAGATGCGTGATACGAATAGCAGAAGAAGTTTTATTGATATGCTGACCACCTGCACCACTGGAACGGTAGGTATCAATTCGCAAATCATCGGGATTGATTTCCACATCCACGTCTTCTTCAATATCCGGCATAACATCACAGGAAACAAAAGAAGTCTGACGCTTTCCTGCTGCATTAAAAGGTGAAATTCGAACAAGACGATGTACACCCTTTTCGGACTTCAAGTAACCGTAGGCATTCTCCCCGTTTACCTGAAACGTAACAGATTTAATTCCTGCTTCATCTCCGTCCAAATAATCCAGCACTTCTGTGCTAAATCCCTGTCTGTCTGCCCAGCGCAGATACATACGATATAACATACTTGCCCAGTCGCAAGACTCTGTTCCGCCGGCTCCTGCGTGAAGGGTAACAATGGCATTATCCTTATCGTATTCCCCTGACAATAATGTCTTAATACGAATATGCTCAAAATCCTGTATAAATTCGTCTAACATTTCCTGAATATCAGGGACAATGGAAGGGTCGTTTTCTTCATATCCCATTTCAATCATCAGCTCAATTTCTTCCTTCTGGTTTTGCAGCTTATGATAAATTTCCATATCTCCCTTTAAGGCGCTGAGTTCCTTCATCATCTTCTGGGAACGCTCTGCGTTATCCCAAAATCCCGGAGCTTCCATTTCTCTTTCCAGCTCTTCTACTCTTTTTTCCTTATTCTCTAAATCAAGAGAGTCTCTGACCTCTTTTAAAGGCTCTGTATAACCATTTAATGTATATTTAAACTGATCTAATTCTACCAAAGCTTTTTCCTCCTATTCCTCATCAATTTCTACCGTAACCATATAGATACTCACCTGTGGTTCTACCTTTGCCACAGTTCCCGTCAATGCTTTTAAAGGCTTTTTCAGATTACTGGACATAGCCACCGCAGGTTTAATTGTATAATAATACATCATCCCGGACATGGTAAGCGCCTGATCTTCTTTTAATTCTACTCTATCTCCTTCTTTTACAAGCCCTTCTCTTTCCATGGTGAAATCTACCATCTGTCCCATAGCATTGTACCTCCTTTAATTGCATAGACTGTATTTTTCTATGCAAAAACACAAAGACTGCCGTGGAACTATTTTCCCACAGCAGTCTGTATCGCTGACTTATCAGATTGATTTTCTGCCGCAGCACTGTTTATATTTCTTACCGCTGCCGCATGGACAAGGATCATTTGGGTAGACCTTCTTTTCTACTCTCTGCACCGGTTTTTTCGGACCGGAGTCGTCCTTATTCGTTCCCGTTACCTGAGCAACCTGCTCACGCTCTACTTTTTGCTCAAGTCGTACATGATACAGCAGTCTTACCGTTGTTTCCTGAATTGCCGCAATCATACCGTCAAACATTTCATAAGCCTGCATCTTATATTCTACCTTCGGATCTCTCTGTCCATAAGCCTGAAGTCCAATTCCCTGACGCAACTGATCCATATCGTCAATATGGTCCATCCATTTCTGGTCGATAACTTTCAGAAGGATAACACGCTCCAGTTCACGCAGCTGCTCTGCCTCCGGAAATTCTGCTTCTTTTTCTTCGTAAAGCTTTACAGCTTCTTCTTTCAGTTCCTGTTTCAGCTGATTTTTCTTTACGCCTTTTACTTTCTCTAAAGTTAAAGGCTTCAGAGGAATAGTCGGAAGAAGCACTGAATTAAATTCGTTTAAATCCCATTCTTCCTGATCCACATCATCAGAAAAGCACATATCTACTGCATGCTCCACTGTATCGGTAATCATTTTATAAATAGAGTCTCGCATATTCGCTCCATCCAGCACCATACGTCTCTCTTTATAAATAATTTCTCTCTGTTCATTATTTACCTGGTCATATTCCAGAAGATTTTTACGGATACCGTAGTTGTTTCCTTCAATCTTTCTCTGTGCTTTTTCAATAGCGCTTGTCAGCATTTTATGCTCAATCTGCTCATTTTCCGCAACACCTAAAGATTTGAACATCGTCATAAGCTTTTCGGAGCCAAACAGACGCATTAAATCGTCCTCCAGAGAAATATAGAAGCATGACTCACCCGGGTCACCCTGACGTCCGGAACGACCTCTTAACTGATTGTCAATACGGCGGGACTCATGACGTTCTGTACCAATAATTTTCAGACCGCCTGCTTCCTTGGAAACATCATCCAGCTTAATATCCGTACCACGACCTGCCATATTTGTAGCAATGGTTACATTTCCTGCTTCACCGGCATGCGCTACGATTTCCGCTTCTTTTTCATGGAATTTCGCATTCAATACCTGATGTTTAATTCCTTCTCTTGTAAGCATACGGCTTAAAAGCTCAGATGTTTCAATAGTAATTGTACCTACCAGCACAGGCTGTTGTTTTGCATGCGCTTCTTTTACAGCCTCTACAACTGCACGGAACTTTTCCTTCTTTGTCATATATACCACGTCTTCTTTATCAATACGTGCTACCGGTCTGTTGGTAGGGATTTCAATAACGTCCATACCGTAAATATCTCTGAATTCCTGTTCTTCTGTAAGCGCAGTACCTGTCATACCGGATTTCTTCTTATATTTATTAAAGAAGTTCTGGAAAGTAATTGTTGCAAGAGTTTTGCTTTCACGTCTTACTTTTACATGCTCTTTTGCTTCGATTGCCTGATGAAGACCATCGGAATAACGGCGTCCCGGCATAATACGTCCGGTAAATTCATCTACGATTAAAACCTCATCATCTTTTACCACATAATCCTGATCTCTGAACATCAGATTGTGAGCACGCAGAGCAAGAATAATATTATGCTGGATTTCCAGATTTTCCGGATCCGCTAAGTTTTCGATGTTGAAGAATTTTTCTACCTTTTTTACACCCTGCTCTGTAAGGTTTACGATTTTATCTTTTTCATTGACAATGAAATCACCTGTTTCTGTAATTTCCTCGCCCATAATTGCTGTCATTCTTGTAACTTCACCGCTGGCTTCACCACGCTCTAACTGTTTTGCCAAAATATCGCATACTTCATAGAGCTTTGTAGATTTTCCGCTCTGTCCTGAAATAATCAGAGGGGTACGTGCCTCGTCAATCAATACAGAGTCGACCTCATCGATGATTGCATAGTGCAAATCTCTCTGAACAAGCTGTTCTTTATAAATAACCATGTTATCACGAAGGTAATCAAATCCCAGCTCGTTGTTTGTTACGTAAGTAATATCGCAGGCATACTGTTCACGTCTTTCATCATTTTTCATGTCATTTAATACAACACCCACGGTAAGACCTAAGAACTCATGTACCTTTCCCATCCACTCAGCATCACGGTGAGCCAGATAGTCATTGACGGTTACAACATGTACGCCTTTTCCTTCCAATGCGTTTAAATATGCAGGAAGCGTGGATACCAAGGTTTTACCTTCACCGGTTCTCATTTCCGCAATACGTCCCTGATGCAGAATGATACCACCGATTAACTGTACACGGTAATGCTCCATACCAAGTACACGCTTTGCAGCTTCTCGTACTGTGGCAAACGCTTCCGGAAGAAGGTCGTCTAAAGTTGCTCCCTCCTGAAGTCTGTCTTTATACTCTTTCGTCTTTCCCCGCAGTTCTTCATCACTTAACGCCTGCATAGTAGGACGCAACGCTTCGATTTTGTCTACAAGGGAAGTAATACGTTTTAATTCTCTTTCACTATGTGTTCCAAAAACCTTTTCAATCAGCTTCATTATGATATACTCCTAAAACTCTCTACTTTTAACATTACTAAATCTTATTGTAACACTTTCCTTCTTTTAACACAAGAACAAAGCGTTTCGGAAGCGAAAAAATCCTGTAAAACAGAGGAACTGCTACTTCACGATTTTACTCATTGAAGTAACAGCTCCTCTCAATTAAGATTTAATCTCTTTTAAATTTTTGTACTTTATTCCATCTTTCCGGATGCGTCTACATAATAGCCGCCAATCCACTGACTGGTTGCCATGCTTCCGTCTGCATTCATGTAATACCAGTCATTACCTACAAGTACCCAACCGGTGCACATTACTCCCCACTGGTCCATATAGTACCAATGACCGTTTACAAATACCCAACCGGTGCACATTGCTCCCCACTGGTCCATATAATACCACTGACCGTTTACAGATACCCAGCCGGTGCACATTGCTCCCCACTGGTCCATATAATACCACTGACCGTTTACAGATACCCAGCCGGTTGCCATCGCTCCGCTTTCGTTCATGTAATACCACTGGCCATTTACAGATACCCAGCCGGTGCACATTGCTCCCCACTGGTCCATATAATACCACTGATTATTTACAGATACCCAACCGGTGCACATTGCTCCCCACTGATCCATGTAATACCAGTGATTGTCTACGGATACCCAGCCGGTGCACATTGCTCCCCACTGATCCATGTAATACCAGTGACCGTTTACAGATACCCAGCCGGTCTGCATAATTCCTTCTTCATTAAAGTAATACCATCTTTCGGAAACGACTTTCCAACCGGTTGCTTTCTGACCGTTTTCATAGTAGAACCAACCATTTTCAGTCTCAACCCAGCCTTCTTTTTCTTCTGTCTCTTCACCTACGTTAATTGTCATAGTTGCCAGAACTGTTTCATCCTGTGACATGAATTTTGCAGTATAAGTTCCTGCTTTTTCCGGATTAAACGGATCTTCATAAACGTTTCCGTCTGCATCTTTGATTACAACCTGCATACCTTCCGGTACTTTTGTCATAGCGTCAATGTCATAATCCTCAGCAAGCCATTTCTGGTCTTTTAATGCAGAAGCTGCTGTGCCTCTTACTGTTTTTGCTTCTTTATAACATTTGTCCATGTAATCCTGAATTCTCACTGCATCACTGCCCTGAGCAAGCTGGATTTCTGTTGGAATATCTTTATAATCAGCAGTAAGTAAAGGAGACTGTCCTGTATATTTTACTCCACTTTCTACTTCTTCCTTTGTGAAAGCTTCTAATTCCAGAATAACAGCTTCACCTTTGCCCTTATTCACAGTTGTATATCTCAAATACTGTGCTTTCACCGCTTTATCCAGAACGTTTTCTGCATTTGGCTTCTCATTGTCAGATACAGTTACCAGTTCTTTGAAATCTTTTCCGTTTTCGGAATACTCCCATTTATATTCGGAAGCAAATTCTTTTTCTTTATAAGTAACAGCTACTTTGGAGATATCTTCAACTTTTCCGAGATTAATCGTTGCAGTTCCTTTGTTATCCAAATAATATCCACCGGACAACTGTGCCTTGTTACCGTCTACCATAACCTTCGGATCTTCATGGCGTCCTGCCATCTCATCTGCAGTAATATCTTTTCCTGTTGAAACATTGTTATATTTGTATAAAGCCTTTGGAGGATTTTTCTTTAAGTTTTCCTCTACTTTATTTACAAATTTACCTTCCGGTGTTTCTTTGCTGAAATCTAATTTGTTTCCGCTTAAATCAACTGCATATACCTTTTCGTATTTACCGTCTTTAGAAACATCCAATTTCTCCAGACCTAAGGAATTCATGTACACAAGAACTAATTTCTCACATCCGCTGATATCAGCTTCTTTCAGGTTCGCAAATCCGCCTGCGCTTAAATCAATAGTTTCAAGCTCTGCACAACCTGACATATTTAATTTTTCCAAAGTTTTTGGTAAGTTCTTACCATTTACTTCTTTTACTTTTGTTCCTGTTAAAACAAGTCCTTTTAAGTTTTCCAGTTTTTCCAGACCTGTAAGGTCTTTTACCTCAAGATTTGTTAAATCAAGCTCGCCATCATATTTTACAGCTTCTTCTAAAGAAGCAGCTCCTGTCTGTTCTTTAACTGCATTTAAAAGAGCTTCATCAGGAATAACTGTGCTGTCTAACGGTTCAATTTCAACCAACTCTCTGGCTGCTTTATCCAGTTTTACTCTCTCTGTCTGGATTGTCATTTTATCTGTCTGTGCATCGTCTTTTGCAAAAGCGCTTACACTTTCAAGTACCGGTTTAAATGTTTCCCAGCTTTCTTTTGAGTAATGGTCTTTATTTGCTTCATATTCTGCACAAACCTCTAAGATACGTAATTTATCGGCATCTCTTAAAAGTCCGCATTCTGCATCTTTTAATACTTCTCTTGCCGCATCTGCCTGGGCTTTTGTAACATCTTTTCCAATTAAAGCCGCTGCATTGCTGCGTGCTGTTTCAAATGCACCCCATGTAGAAGCAATAAAATCATTTTCATCAAAGTTGCGTTCATACATATTTACCATTTCTACAAGGTCTGACTGGTAAGCCGACAATTCTGAAACTTTTCCGTATTCCAGCGCCAAACGCTCTGTATCCGGTTTCTTTGGTGCATGAATAGTATAGAATACTTTTCCGCCTGCTTCTGTAAGAGGAACTTCTTCTAAAACAACTGTCTGATCTTCTCCTGCCGGTGCAGATGTCAAAATCGGTTTTTCTGCATTCTCATCTGCATATACTTTTACCACTGCATCTTTTGGAAGTCCTGTAATTTCCAATGCACCATAAGGATTTGTCAGATTTACACCACCTGTTCTTGCAAAAACTTTTGCCTCGCCCTGCGGAATTTTCTCCCCGTCTTCCGGTGGATATGCTACGCTTGTTCTCTGACTGTTTACAATTTCACCTGTTGACGCATCCTGTACAGAGTACCACAGACGTCCGCCTTTTGGATCTAATTTTACATTATCAAAAGTAGCAACACCCATAGCATACTGCTTATATACATTATCCGGCTGTTCTGCACGAACCTGTGCAATCGGTTCTTTTGCATCCATGCTGTCATATAAAGAAACAACACCTGTTTTCTCGTCTACGCTTCCGTTTGGATAAGTTCCTTCGGAATACAGCATACCTACATTATCAATAATTACTTTATCCTGCTCACCTTTGTTATTGTAAACAGTTACGTTTCTCTCAAGCGGTGACGGAGAAACTGCAACGCTTCCTTCACCTGCGTTTTCATATAACTGGAATTCGTAAATACGAATTGCAGACCAAGGTGTATTATCGGATTTTGTTACATGAAGCTTAATATAACGTGCTTTAATAGGTTCTTTTAATTTTCTGTCTGTAATATTCTGCTTGTTTCCTTTTACTGTATCAGCTTCTTTGTATTTTAAGTTTTTCACTCTTTCTGCTGCTTTTTCATCTGAAGGATCTAAAACCTTTGCTCCGTCATCCCCTTCATAAAGGAGTTCAAAATCAACGGTATTGTAGCTGACACCCTCTCCTGCGCCTCGGCAGTTTGCATGGTATACAACCCAGCGGCTGATATCCACTTCTTTTCCTAAATCAATGTAAGCGCTTCCGTTTGTACTTAATCCACACCATTTACTGGAAGGAATAACACCATCATTAATTTTATCTACCGGGCCGTCTGCGGCACAAGATACGTCTGTAACAGCCGGTGCACGAAGTGCAAGGTTTGTTCCTAACTCAGCTTCCGGTCCATATCCGTTTGGAACTTCTTCCGGCCACTGAATTTTAATCTGTTTGGATTTACCTTCTACACCGTTTTCACTGATAGAAGTAATTTCAAAGGTAGCTTCTTTTTCTCCTTCCAGCTTTCTGTATTTTGGAATATAAAATGCGTCAGAAGGAGTAGCCCCTACAAATTCTTTTTTACCATCCGGTGTTACTCTGTGGATAATATCAATAAAGGAATTTTCTCCCTTTTCCCAGTAAATTCTGGCTTCTGCTGTTGTATCTGTCGGATAAATCACATCATCTAAAGTGATTTCGCCCGGTGCTCCCGGTTTTGATTTATCTGTAACAACACCTAATTTACCAATGCTGATACCATAGTCCTTCACATCTTTTGCAGACTCCAGCTTCAGAGAAATTGCAATGGCTTTTTCTCCCGCTTTATTTGCCAGAGGAATAGATGCTTCCTGCCATTCTCCGTTTCCTTTTACCTCTACCGGATAAAATTCAAAGTTTTCTTCGTCATAAGTATCGCCAAAGCATAAACCTACGGATAATTTCACATCTGCATTTTTCTTTGTCTTGTACACAAGTTCAAAAGTAGAATTATCCTGAATGTCAAGCTGTGTACTGTAAAGCTTAATGTGGTTTGGTTTTCCTGCTGTTAAATCTCCGCTGATTTTCATGGAAGCTCCGCCCCAGTAAGCATCTTCATAATCAATTTTCGGTGTTACCTTGGAAGCTCCCTCTTCTGCGTCTACAATCCAACGCCATGTAGGAAGAACTTCTGTTAAGGAACGGTTGTGCCAACCGTCTTCTTTTCCTGTCACTTTTCCGTTTTCATAGAATTTATATCCATTTCCAGGGTTAAAGTGTGTGACAAAATCTGTTCCGATAATCGGTGTCTGGTCTGCTACCAGATTAGCAAAACCACAGAATTCATCTTCCGGTCTGTTGGTGGAAGATGGATCTAAATCCGGTCCTACCCAAAGTTCCTGATCCTGTACATTCATAAAGTCATCGGAATTTTTAGACTGTGTCAGTGTAGAAGTAGGAGCTAAAATACCTAAAGAAATTTTCAGTTTTCCGTCTTCATCCAGTCTTGCCTGATAATCTCCACCTTTTGCCCCGTCTTCCATCGGAATATATTCCCATGTAGAGTGAATATCCCATTTATCTCTGTCAGCGCCATAAGCTACATCAATGGTGCTGTCCACATTTCCTGCACCGGACATATCCAGCCACCATTCATCGGTAATTCTGTCTTCACCGTCCTGCATCCATGACTGAATATCTCCTTGATTTAAAGTACCTCTACCGTTATACCAACTGATACGGAAATTTTCAGGCGCTTTCTCCTGCATATAAATCAAAAATTCTTTAAATCCCGCAACCCCTGTACCGGACTCTGCATTAAAAATATATCCGTCAAATCCGTAGTACTGAGCAATCTCAATCAGCTTGTCCGCACATGGAAAATTTCCCTGTGCATCCTTTTCTGTCAGTTCACGAACAAACTGACTTCCATAGGCTTCATCTCCCCATGGAATAAAAATTGTTCCGGTTGCCATAACACCGTTTCTGTGAGCAGAGTCAATGTGCTCCGGTGAAGGAATTGCAATTGGACCTTCCGCGGAAGAACCTCCCCAGAAGTTATAAGTATCCACATACTGGAAGTTATTGAAAGCATATACGAAATCTCCGTCGCCTCCCTGTGAAGGAGCTTCACTGGCTCTTGCATTTGACATGGCAAGCGGCATAATTTTCGCATCTCTGGAAGCTAATGGATTGACATTCGGTCCCATGTAACGCTCCTGAAGCGGAATTGCGCTTCGATTATAACGTGCATCCGGGTCATTGTCCGGGCTCCAGTTCTTCAATTCTCCTACCTGAAGACATGTGCCATAAGGCTGCAAAGACTCATTTTGATAATAATATTGGTTCGGAACAGGTAAATCCTCCGGCCAATATCCAAGTCCTGCACCGGCGTAAGTTGTATCTGTGGGTATTACAACCCCTGACACCACGCAAACACCACTTAACATTGTAGCCATGGTCTTTTTCAAGATTTTTTTCTTCATTATTATCCCCTTTCTTGTATGTTTTATGTTGGCAACCTTTACTTAACACTTATTTTGTTACCTTTTCTATAATTATACACTTTTAATACCTTTTGGCAATATTTTTCTCCTTACCATTATTATTTTCATTATAAATACAGAAATTTACGCCTAATTTTTATATATATTTCACAATATTTTTTTGTCTATTTTTTATCTTATGTTCATTATGATTTTTTAATTTTTCTCGCTTAAAAATGTTTCTCATTTTTTCAGCTAACATTATATTTTTATTACTTAACATTACTTATATTGTTACCATGTTTTCAAATGTAACTTTATTATTTGATACCTAACAAAATTACATCATACTGGCTTCTCATTCTTTTAAAATTTCTGCTTTCCATCATCATGAAAACAGCATACAAAAAAGGGCAGCCTTTTCTTCCTTGTTCTAAAAGAAGATAAGGCTCTGCCCATCACGAAACCTTTATTATCGGGAATTACAAAGATACAGGAGCATAATCAGCTACAAGCTAATCTGTGTATCACAGCAATGAATTGCCGCAGCTTTATGGGAAATACAGAGTATTGTTTTAGTATGTAATTTTTTCAAATTTTTCAAAACTTTTCTCTCTGTTTCTTCATCTAAAGCTGAAGTACACTCATCTAAAAGTAAAATCGGAGCGTCGCTTAAAATAGCTCTTGCAATAGCAAGCCTCTGAATTTGTCCTTCTGACAGACCGGATCCTCGTTCTTTTAAAATAGTGTCCAGCCCTTTTGGAAGCTCTTTGATATATTCCCAGATACATGCAGTTTTTGCAGCCGAAATAATATCTGCTTCTGTTGCTTTCTGATTAGAAAAAGTAATATTTTCACAAATAGTGCCGGAAAGAATAAAGTTCCCCTGAGGCACATAGGCAAATAAATTTCTGCTCCCTGCATCAAGTAAAACTTTTTCCTCCTGATTTTCAAAATAAATCTTTCCTTTGTCGCAGGAAATAAGTCCCAGCAAAAGCTTCATCATGGTGCTTTTTCCTTTTCCTGATGTTCCTACAACAGCGTTTAAACTGCCTTTTTCAATACGAACAGAAAAGTCTTTTAAAATAGCTCCGTCTTCATAAGAAAAAGACACATTCTCAAAAACAATCGCCTGCATCTTCTCATAAAAAGAATGTGGATGAGAAATCTCATTCTGACGCAGTTCATCTGACAATTCTTCCAACTCCATTAAACGCTCTGCTGATGCAAGCATGCTGTAATACTGCGGAATTAAGCCTGAAATATTTCGAAAAGGCGCTCGAATTTGTCCGATAATCTGTAAAAATGCTGTTAAAGTACCGAAAGTCAATATCCCTCTTGAAATCTGCACAGCGCCCCATACCAAAGCCGCATAATACCCCGCAGTGAACATAACATACATGGTAGTATTCGCCAGATTACTAATAGTATTTCTTTTTATCTTCTTTTGATAGTTTTTCTGTTGATGGGCGCTTAGCTGCTCTCCAATCCAAGACTCATTGGAAAAAGATTTAATCACAATTAAATTTTCAATACATTCCTGCAAAAATGAGCGAACCACTCCTGATGTTTCCTGCACTTCTTTATGTAAATAGCGAAATTTCCGGCTGTAAATCCTACTTCCCACACACATCAACATTCCTATTGTCAGAATAAGAAATGTGAAAGAAAAATCAATCCGAAAAAGAACAAGTAAACCAACAATCAATTTTGTCCCTAAAGAAATCATCTGCGGAAAAATCCCCACAATTCCATTTACAAGAATATCAATATCACTGGTTAATCGGTTTATAATTTCTCCGGAATGCAGCTTTGCAACTTCCAAATATGATTTTTTCAAAATAGAAGAAAAAATTGCCTGTTTAAATTGCATTTCAAGCTTTCCTGAAACCCGCACCTTTAAATTGCTGCTTAAAATATTCAATGCCGCCTGAAAAGCAATAATCACAGCCAACATTCCAGTATAGAAAAGAAAGGAGCCTTCTGAATTCCCTGATGCTATATCTAAAATACGGCTGGAAACCAACGCCAGCAAAATAAAACTTCCGGCAATCAATGCGCTGAAACCCGCAAGCAAAGATACTGTCCATAGGTGCTTCTTGCAATATCCATAAATCCACTGTATTGGTTTTAATTTCTTTTCTTCCATGTAATTTTCTTCCATCCTTTTATTCCTAAATTCATGAAGCACAGAAACCATTTACGAGCTTTAAGTGAAGAACACCAAACCTTTACGTAAATTTCATATATAGGATTTGTTTCACAGTCAATATAGTGATTACCCCTATAAAATCCCCGTAGGACTCCCAAAATCTGTGCTTCCTCTATACCATACTCCAACACAGACTGATTATCTCCGCAGAGAACGTACCGGGAATTCTGGCACTCCATAACTCTGTGAAGAATTAACTTGCCGTTTTTTCTCCGATATAAAATCACATCATATTGGCAAGCAGGTTCTGTGGAACGTACAAGATGCAAAATATCTTTCTGTGGCCTGATACAGGGCAGCATACTAATACCCGATGCCACAGTCAGAAGTTCTCCATTATCTTTCAAAGTCTGCTCCATTGTCTTTTCTACACATTCACCCATACTATTCTTCCAAAACTCCTGCGTCTAAAAGCTGTACAAGAAAATTTTTCACATCCGTTTCCACCTGATCAGGGCTAGCATTATAGTGTTCCAACACTGCTTCTGTTAAGCTTTCCTTTGTCTGTTCTTCTTTTAACTTTGTCCACAAAAAAGCACCCAGTCCGTTCATTTGAATCATGCCTTTAAATGTATTTGCCCCAGCACCAACTGGCACAACTACATATTTTCCGGCTACTTCACGCATCATAAATCCATCTTTAATTTTCATCTTTACATTTCTCCTCTCATTGTTCTATATGCCATTTTTGCAGCCTCTTCAGAAATTGTGCACTGCATACGATAAATTGGAACTTCTTTTAAAAGCTCGTCAAGGTAGTTTAACAACATTCCAACGCCTTCGCTTTCTCTTGGGACAAGAGTCTGCTTCATCAAAAGTGCAATAGCTTCCCCCGCATCAATCTGCTTAATTTGGTTCATTTCTCCCCGTTCCAACATACAAATTCCCTGAAGCTTAACTTTTCTGTTTAAATTTTCATCTGTTTTTCCACTGAAAGGTGTTCCGTAAGCAAACCACTGCCCTACCTCTTTCCTCACAGCCGGTTTATCATCGTTGATAATCAAGGCTCTCTCCCCTCCGAAAAAAGCCTGCCATTGTTTGGTATGGGTGGACTTTCCCGTACCGCTATCAGCCGAAAAAAGATATGCCTTTCCCTCTACCTCTACGGCAGAAGCATGGAGCATAAATCCTCCTTGTAAAAGAAACTTCCTGTAAAATTGGCTTCCTACAAATATATATTCACACTGTGGTATGGTTAAATGAGGCTGTTCCTTTTGCTTTGTTTCACAAAAGCTCTTTGTCAAGTTCAGGCAAATATCTGTTTCCCCTTCCCCTTCATACAGATAAGGCTCCATCTTCTTGCTAAGCATCTCATAAATCGGGGTATATTCTGTAATGCACCCTGCAATTTTATAACGCATATTTACTCCCTTTCTTTGGCAAAAAGGACTTGGCAGAATTCTCCCAAGTCCTTTTTGTATTAGTCGATTACAAATTCTTTTGATACTTTCTTTGGCATTCCATCTTTATAAACATACATATTGATTTTATAAGTTCCGGGTTTAAATGCCGCATTTAAGGAGCGAATTCTCACAACTTTCTGTTCTGTATCCAGAAAACTTCTTTCCAATAACAATTTTCCTACCGAACTACCGCTTATAACCTCAAACTTTATCAGGTTTTGCATTGGCAATTCATCAATCGGCGCTGTAAATGTAATATCAAGACAAGTTCTCATACTGTCAGAATAATTTTTGTTATATACCACTGACTCGATTGCAAATTCGGTCTCTTCCGGTTTTGGCGGTATATATGCTGGTATCTTGTCATGCTCGGTAAAGTTTTTATAATTTCCAAGATTATCTACGTGAATGGCAAACCAGTCTTTATCTGTTCCATTATACGGAAGTTCCACAGAGTTATTTCCCTTGTACATCGTTTTCGCCAAAGTGGAAACTTCTCCATTAAGAATTTGCTCTGGTGTAGGCGTATTGTTTTCCCAGTTATATGAGTCATTAAAATTATAAGTTCCGAAATAGAACACACCATCCTTATCCGATGTAAAGGTATAACGCACTCTGTCCTCTGCAATGCGCTCTACTTTATGAAGCGTAGTCTCCGGCGGATTAAATTCTACCACAAAAGTCTTCTTCGCAACAGTTCCATCTGAAAACGTAATCTTTGCAGTATATTGATTGTCTTTATGACCATAATTCTCCGGAATAACAATGGTATAAGTACGTCTGTCTGCGCTTACTTTTAATGTTGCTTTATCAATTGTAATTTCAGAATCACTTGGACAAATAAAGGAAAAATTAGCTAATGTCAATTCTTCTGCCGGTGCTTTATTTAGCTGAATGGTAATGGTATTTCTTGGTTTTTCACTAACCGATACAATTTCATATTCAGTAGAAATATTTGGGTCTTCCTGCACGCTTCCATTAATAGTAAGAGGTCCCATAACGTCAGAAGTTCTTCCGTCATAAGCTTCCAGCGCATAGTACAACGGATAGGAAATGCCTTCCTCTAATCCTTTGATGATTACTTTATTAAATCCTGTCTTCATGTCCTGTTTATAGCCTTTTTTTACGGTTTCCACAGATGGAATTGCTTCTCCTGCTCTGCTTACCTGTGAATGGCCAGGAATGTATACATACACATATCCTCCCTCGTCCACGTCAAAAAGGTCAAACTCTGCTCTTGTTGTCTCACTTCTCAGCACAGTTGCATTGCTCACTGTCGGGCAGTCTACCTTGTAGCTGAAGTTTTTCTGAATAATTTTGCCCGGTTCTACTTCCATAGAGAACGTATAGGTGGCATCTTTTGCAAAAATAGAAGTTGTAACATTATAAACTTTTTTGTCGGTTGTTTCTGTTTTTAAAATGGTCATATCTTTTCCACCGTGGCAAAGAATGGTCATATCGTCCACAGTCAACGCTTCTTTTGTCGGTTTTGCAAGGGTGACAATCATACGGTTCATACCCCGTACTTCTACGGATAGAATTTCGTTTGCTGACAAGTCTTCTCCGATTTCCACATCAACCTGATTGTTTCCGTTATCCTGTACCTTATCCAGTTTTCCACTTCCGTTGATTGTGGAATTTTCACCGTTTAATGTAGCCTTTTCAATTGTGTTATTTACCGTAATCTGAGAGCCGGCTGCCTGCTGAGATACATTTAATTCTTCTGCCGGTGCATTTACAACAAAGTTTGCCACCGTCTGATCTACGGCAATCTTAGCAATTTTTAAATCTCCGTTTACAATGAGGTTGCTGGCTGCCGACAGTTTTGCAACAGAACTTCCCTGTCCCAGATTAAGCACCAGATTTCCGCTGTTTCCTCTTGTGCCGGAGGATTTTTTTCCAATGGTATCAAAAATTGTATTATTTGCTGTAACAGTACAGTTTGCATTTTCTGAAACTTCCAGATTTCTAACACGCAAATCTTTGAGAATAACCTCTACATCCTGTACAGAACCGTCCACAACTACTTTTTTGTAATTTCTGACTTTCGCAGTTGGCTCTGCTGTATATTTTCCGTCTTTTATTTGTTCCGATGTAATGGTCAAAGTTTCCTGTGTTACTTTCTTTGCATCATCACAGGCATCAATGATATTTTTCGCCAGCCATGCTCTGTCATCAGAATTTGTCTGCTCAGATGCTGCCATTTTCTGGGCTGTTACATAGGAGGACTGTGTCAGTACGTTTCCGTAGGTGGTTTTGCCGTCTACGGTTATGTAGGAGCGAAACGTATAACGGGTATTGTAAGTAGATGCATTCAGTCCGGTTAATACACCAGTAAAATAAATCTTATCTTGCGTAGTTTTCCAGTTATTCACTGCCGGAATTTCCAGTGCACTATAAGATTTCCCATTTAATTTATATATGCCTCCGAGAACCAGTTCTCTTCCATCTGCTTGCCAGACACTTGTCGGAATTGCCACTGTACCATATGTAACAGTTTTTCCTTGTGCAAGTTGTTCTTCATAGTATACTTTATCTATAGCTGAAATTACACGAAGTCCAATCTTCCCGTCCATACGAATTTCCATAGACTCTGTATAGATATACGTTTCATTTTCTGCTGCCAGTACGAATACATTGTTGCCTAATACGAATGTTAAGGCTAATAATATTATTGGTATAATTTTTGTTAGTCTTTTTATCATTCAATTTCCCTCTCTTGAATTGTTATTCGCCCCAATCCTCAGGTATGGTAGCTTCATTATCAAATTTATTTTCTGACTGTTGAGTCACTTCTTTGTCATCATTGTTTTCTATATTTTCTTCTATATTCTGCTTGCCAGATATATCTATATCCGTAGAATTTGTCTTTTGAGTTTCTGATGTTTTCTCTTGTTGTACAGGATTATCTATAGAAGTCTCTGATTGTTTTGCATTCTCCGTATTTTCATTTTTCATAAAAGCAAAAAATAAAATACCGCACAATATACAAAAAACTCCAACAACAATAATACTTATTTTCGTTCTCTTTTTCATTTTATGTAGTCCTTTAAATAATTCTAGTCCGGAACTCCTCCCCATTCTGGTGGAGTATCACCATCATTATCCAAGCCACTCATCAAAATAGTATCTTCTGTATCAAATTTTACTACTTTTAATTCTAATCCATCATATTGTTCTTTCATGATTGTTCTCCTTTTCTTTTGTTGTTTATTTTTATCGGCACGATTATATACTATTTTTGTTCAGTATTCAAGCAAAATTTTATCCCCCGCTTAATTTTTTTTACGCAGAGGATATTTTTTCTAATACAAGCCTGCTGCCCGACACACAATTTCCATCTTTTTCAACTGTTTTGTATCACCTGCAGCTTTTAAAATTTTCAAACTTTTGGGCTTTTCAAACAATGTTTTTTTCACCAAACGTTCCAACCATGCAATGGGAAGAAGCACCGGACATTTTCTTAAATAAGAATAATTTTGCTGCATTCCTTCCAATGGTGGAAATAAAATATGAATATATAAAAGCAGCCTATTCTTTAAAATGCTAATCTTACTTCCGCCATCTTTCAGCAAACGAACTCCCGTATGATTTTCCATAGTTCCGTAAGCTCCGCTGCCCCAAATATAATCCCATAAAATCTGTTCCTGTTCAGACATAGCTTCTCCTTTAAAACAGTTCTGTAAAAAGCGGCTCATCGTTTTTGCAAACCGAAGAAGTTTTGCTTCCTCCAAATGTGTCTCTATATATTTCCAATCACATTCCTCCCCAAGAAATTTCTCAAAAATATAAAAATCCAATAGCATTCGAATTCCTATACCACTGTATTTTAAATGCTTTGCCATATGCCCCACCATATATACATAGTAGTCTTCCCAAGGCATACCGTATGAGTGACTGTATTCGCCCCATGATGTACATCGCTCCCAGATAGCATCAAATAATTGGTCCATAACTGGATTATTTGTAGAACAAATCCAGTGGATTTCCACTGTCATAAAAGGCCTTCGGACATATACATCATGATGGCCACCACCATGATCCATAGTATATCCAAGTTCCTCCATAATCATAGAAATCTTTTCTCCATCTTCTTTGTGGCATAAAATATCCAAATCCGTGAGAAACCTCATATCTGGAGAAGGATAATAAGGCTTTAACTGCGCTCCTTTTAAGGGAATATTGTCAATATGATGTTCTTCAAATTTCTTCTGGATTTCCTCTAAAGAAAAATACTGGGTTGCTTCCCTTGCCATTCCTTTCTCTCTAGCTTTAAAAAACACTTGTCGTACATTCTCAGGAATTTGTCCTTGTACTGCCTCATCTGCGTAGTCCAACGCATAAGACACCATATTGGCAATCTTATGATATTTACATAATGTATAAACATATTTCCAGTCTAATCCTTCCGGTATCCGGCTCCATACAGTCTGATTAAGGGCTGAATGAAGTAACAAAAATATAAATTTCTGTTCTTTTTTGTGCTCCATCAATTTTCTCTCTTTCTACCATTGATATTTATCCTATAAATTCGGCAACAGAATAACATATTTCTGCCATACTTTCCATATAAAAAAGATTGAGCAATAGTCCAATTTCCTATGAAAACAAAAACAGGGCTGTTGCATGAAACATTTTGGAAAATGTTTCATGCAACAGCCTCATCTTCTTTATCTTATTCTATTTCTTAACTGAATTCCGGTTCAATCAATCCGTAAGTATTTCCTTTTCTCTTATAAACTACGTTTACTTCCTCTGTCTCTGCGTTTAAGAAAACGAAGAAATTATGTCCCAGCAATTCCATCTGTACACATGCGTCTTCCGGATACATTGGCTTGAAACCAAATTTCTTTGTACGGATAATTTTGATTTCATTTGTGTCTTCTTCGTAATCCTTTTCAACAAATTCAGGCTGAAATCCTGCGCTTTGTTTTTTATCAATAATCTTATTTTTGTACTTTCTTAACTGTCTTTCGATAATTTCCTCTACCAAATCGATGGAAACATACATATCGCTGCTTACCTGTTCGGAACGAATAATATTTCCTTTTACAGGGATAGTAACCTCGATTTTCTGTCTTTCTTTTTCAACACTTAAAGTAACAATAATCTCTGTGTCAGACGTGAAGTACTTTTCCAGTTTTCCCAGCTTATCCTCTACTGCACTTCTAAGCCCCTGTGTAACCTCAATATTCTTTCCACTTATAATAAACTTCATTATGTCCAACCCCTTTTACGTATATTTTACAAGAGCTTTACCTGTTCTTGTAATGTGCTCTTATTATACCAATATTTCTTCGTTTATTCAATAGTTTTTAGAAAATTTACAAAATGATTATATTTTGTATACTCTATACATACAGAAAAAGAGCCTGCTAAAAAACAGACTCTTTCTTTCTATCTTGTTGCGTTTCCGTTTCCGGTTCCCATTGCATTACTGTTCTCTGATGAATTTTCGCTTCCTGTGGCATTGTCCATATTTCGTTCAAGCGTATCTCCCACGCCCTCTACTCCGTCTCGGACATCATCTCCCAATTCTTCCGCACCGTCCTCTAAAGCCTCGCCGGTATCACCTACAACGCCCTTGTCCGTTGTATTCTTATCCGTTGTTGTATCGTTGCCACAGGCAGTTACGCAAAGCATGGTTGATAACAGCAGTCCCAATATCAGTTTTTTCATTTCATGAAACTCCTTTCTATTAAGTTCTGCTGTTAATATCTGCAAATAAAACTGTTTTATACACCATTACAAAACAATTTATTTGTTAATGACATGACTCATATTATATAAGCCTGCCGGTTTTCCGCTTAAAAATTTTGCAGCTTCCACTGCACCTTTTGCAAAGACAGTCTTAGAATAAGCAGTGTGTCGAAATTCAATTACTTCATCAGGACCTGCAAAGATTACTTCGTGGTCACCTACAATCGTTCCGCCACGAACTGCTGAAATTCCGATTTCCTTTTCATCCCTTTTTTCTCTTTTCTGACTTCTGTCATAGACATAATGATATTCATTATCCATTGCCTCATTTAAGCTGTCAGCAAGGGCAAGAGCTGTTCCACTTGGAGCATCCACCTTTAAATTATGATGACGCTCTACAATCTCCATATCAAATCCTGCTGTTGCCAGCACCTTTGCGGCATCCTGCAAAAGCTTTAACAGCGTGTTAATTCCCAAAGACATATTTGCAGAGCGAAGCACTGCTGTTTCCTTGGCTGCTTCATTCACACAGCTTAACTGTTCCTCAGACAAGCCTGTTGTGCACAGAACCAGCGGGAGCTTTTTCTCCACACAATACTTTAATACATTGTCTGTTGCCTTTGGAGAAGAAAAATCAATCATAACATCAGCTTCTTTATCACAGTCAAAAACATTTGTATAAACCGGATAATTATAAATTTTCATATCTGCAACATCAATTCCTGCTGCAATTTCTGCATTTTCGTCTTTCTCTACAAGCTCTGAAATCACACGTCCCATGTGACCGTTACAGCCGTTCATTATTATTCTGACCATCTTTTTTCCTCTTTTCTTTTGCATATTACAAAGCTCTTATGCTAATTTAAGCTAATTCTATACCAAAATCCTTCATAGCTTTCTTCAGAACTTCCTGATGAGCCTCTTCCATTTCTGTCATTGGCATACGCAGAGGACCTACTTCTTTTCCCATAAGGTTTAAAGCTGTTTTTACAGGAATTGGATTTACTTCACAGAAAAGTGCATGAATAAGAGGCAGCGCTTTTAACTGCATATCCCTGCTTTCCTCCACTTTTCCTTCCATGAATTTTGCCACAATATCATGTGTATATTGGGGCGCTACATTGGAAAGTACAGAGATTACACCTTTTCCTCCCAAAGAGAGAATTGGTACAATCTGGTCGTCATTTCCTGAATAAATATCCATCTTTCCCTGTGTCAGAGCCGCAATTTCAGCTACCTGAGAAATATTTCCGGAAGCTTCTTTAATTGCTACAATATTTTCCACATGCTCTGCCAGATAAGCCGCTGTCTTCGGCTCAATATTACATCCTGTGCGGCTTGCTACATTATATAAAATAATCGGAAGCTTTACAGAATTTGCAATTGCTGTATAATGTTCAATCAAACCTTTCTGAGTTGCTTTATTATAATATGGCGTTACTAAAAGCAGTCCGTCTGCCCCATATTTTTCAGCCTCCTGTGAAAGGTAAATCGCTGTCTGTGTACAGTTAGAGCCTGTTCCTGCAATAACAGGAATTCTTTTATTTACTTTATCAATGGTATATTTGATTGCGTCTAAATGTTCCTCATGGGTCAGGGTTGAAGACTCTCCTGTTGTTCCGCAGATAATGATTGCGTCTGTTTGTCCTGCAATCTGTTCTTCAAGAATTTCTCCTAATTTCTCAAAATTTACTTCTCCGTTTTCTTTCATTGGCGTTATAATCGCTACACCCGCACCTGTAAAAATAGACATATTCTTCCTCCTTATTGTCCTGTTCCTATTTCTTTTGTCTCTACACTTTGATTTACAGCTTATTTAATAACTTCCAGTGAAACTACTCTGTCCGCTGCATTTTTCAAGGCCTCTGTCACAACATTTCCTGTCATAATCAGCTCTGTTTCATCCGCCTTTGCCTGAATAAGGGTTTCGATTTCTTCTTCTGAAACAATGCCAAACTCTAAAGCCCCCAGAATTTCATCGAGAATTAACATATCGCATTCTTCCGTCAGCAATACTTTTCGTGCAAAATTTAAGCCGTTTCGAATATTCAGGTTTTCCTCTTTCTTTTCTTCCTCTGTCAGGTCTTCATAAAACTTATCTTTCTTTTCAAAACGAAACAGACGAACCTCCGGCTCCATTGCATTTAAATAATCCAGTCTGGAAGTCGCTCTTCCTTTTAAAAACTGAATTACAATGGCACGCTTTCCATGACCTACCGCACGAATTGCCTGACCGATTGCCACACTTGTTTTTCCCTTTCCCGGTCCGCAGTAAATCTGCGTCAATCCCTTTTCTCCATCCATAACTATACACCTCTTACAGACTACCTTTTCCTTATTTTACTTTATTAAGAGTTGTGTATATATTACTACACCTACACAAATATTGCAACCTAACAATCAATCTTGACAATTTTAATCTGCATATTCTAATTTGCTTACGGAAACCTCATAAGCTACTCTCTTTTCAGTCTCATTTTCCCCTAACTTTTTAATATATTCTCTGCTCTGAATTCTGCCCCAAATCAGCACATGACCGCCCACCTCAAATGCAGATGCGTAACGGGCATTTCTTCCCCAGCATATACAGGGTATGTAGTCAGATTTTCCATAAGGTCGGTTCACTGCCAATAAAAGGTCTGCAATTTCCCTTCCAAGCGGTGTTTTCCTGTATACCGGCGGCTTACAGATATATCCGTCAAGAAAAATCTGATTGGTTTTAATGGAGTCGTCTGCTTCCTCTACAAAAGTCAGCTCCCTTACAAAAACAGAAAGTACCAGTCTGTTTTTCTTCTCTTCGTGGCGATTATAGGAACGGAACTGTCCCTGCACCATAATGTATTCCCCTTCATAATCCTGTGTAACGTCTACCAGACGTTCTGAAACCATCAAAGGTATTCTGTCCTCGGAGTCGCTGAGTCTTTTCACCAACACATCCACCAAGTAAAATCCCTCTCCGTATACCTGATGACTGAATGTGAAGCCTGACGCTACCTTCCCCATAATGGACACCTGATTGTTTTCAATAATTTTATCTGCCATGATTTGTTTCCCCTTCCTCTTTCTGGTATCTTGTCTATATCATATCTATTCGCCTAATTGATATTTTAGAACCACTTTTTTTAAATTTTTAAAAAAATCTTTTTTCCCCTTTGTATTTGCAGTTAAGTATGATAGAATAAAATCCGGATTTTACTAAAAATACAGGTGTTTTTGATGAAACATAATTCAGAAATATTGATACAAATTTAGCAAATTTGTCGAGTACGCTTTGAGATTACAAGCTCAAAGTAAGCGCAGACTGAGCGTAAAGAGAAAAGAGGTTAATTATGAAAACAGCAAGAGAAGATATCAGAAACGTGGCGATTATTGCCCATGTTGACCACGGTAAAACAACTCTGGTTGACCAGCTTCTTCGCCAGAGCGGTGTTTTCCGTGAAAATCAGGCGGTACAGGAACGTGTCATGGACTCTAACGACATTGAAAGAGAACGTGGTATTACGATTTTATCCAAAAATACTGCCGTATATTACAAGGATACAAAAATCAACATTATTGACACACCGGGACATGCTGATTTCGGCGGCGAAGTAGAACGTGTATTAAAAATGGTAGACGGCGTTATTCTTTTAGTAGATGCCTTTGAAGGCGCTATGCCTCAGACAAAATTTGTTCTGAAAAAAGCTCTGGAATTAGACCTTCATGTTATCGTATGTATTAACAAGATTGACCGTCCGGAAGCTCGTCCTGACGAAGTTATTGATGAGGTTTTAGAGCTTCTCATGGACTTAGACGCATCTGACGAGCAGTTGGACTGCCCGTTCTTATACGCATCCGCAAAAGCAGGTCATGCTGTTCTGGATTTAAGCGACACACCGGAAAGCATGGAGCCTTTATTTGAAACTATTTTAAAATACATTCCTGCGCCTACCGGCGATCCGGATGCACCGACACAGACTTTAATCAGCACCATTGACTATAACGAATATGTGGGACGTATCGGTGTAGGTAAAGTGGAAAATGGTAAACTTTCTGTTAATCAGGAGGTTATGCTGGTAAACCATCATGATCCGGATAAAATGAAAAAAGTAAAAATCAGCAAGCTCTATGAATTTGAAGGTTTAAATAAAGTAGAAGTAAAGGAAGCAGGTATCGGCTCTATTGTTGCCATTTCCGGTATTGCAGATATTCATATCGGAGATACACTGTGCTCCCCTGAAAATCCGGAACCAATTCCGTTCCAGAAGATTTCAGAGCCTACTATTTCCATGAACTTCATTGTAAATGACAGTCCATTTGCAGGACAGGAAGGTAAATTTATCACTTCCCGCCATTTAAGAGAACGTCTGATGCGTGAATTAAACACAGATGTCAGCCTTCGTGTAGAAGACACAGAAAGCACAGACTGCTTCAAGGTTTCCGGACGTGGAGAGCTTCATTTATCTGTTTTAATTGAAAATATGAGACGTGAAGGTTACGAATTTGCCGTAAGTAAAGCGGAAGTTATCTATCATGAAGATGAACGAGGAAGAAAATTAGAGCCTATGGAAATCGCTTATGTGGATGTTCCTGAAGAATTTTCCGGTACGATTATTCAGCGTTTAAGTGAAAGAAAAGGTGAGCTTCAGGGTATGAGCCCTGCCAGTGACGGAACAACACGTCTGGAATTCAATATTCCATCCAGAGGACTGATTGGTTTCCGAGGTGAATTTATGACCTCCACAAAGGGCTCCGGTATTTTAAATACTGCATTTGACGGCTATGCTCCATACAAAGGTGATTTACAGTACCGCAAACAGGGTTCTCTTATTGCCTTTGAAACAGGCGAGTCCGTAGCTTACGGTCTTTTCTCTGCACAGGACCGTGGTACACTCTTTATCGGACCGGGCGAAAAAGTATACAGCGGTATGGTTATCGGACAGAGCGGTAAAGCAGAAGATATCGAATTAAACGTATGTAAGACAAAACACCTTACCAATACCCGTTCTTCTTCTGCTGACGAAGCCTTAAAGCTGACTCCGCCTAAGGTTTTAAGTCTGGAACAGGCGTTGGAATTTATTGATACAGACGAGCTTCTGGAAATCACACCGGACTCCCTGCGTATCCGTAAGAAAATTTTAGACTCCCGTTTAAGAAAAAGACAGGGCTTTAAAAAATAAATATTTTAGATGAATGAAACTGCTATCGTGAGATTTTTCTCCATAGCAGTTCTTTCTTTATCCTAATAATGTAACGCATTAAATTTTCTGATAATCAAAAATTTAATAATATTTTTTCTTTATATTATCACTTCTTTATGATAAAATCTGCTTACAGGTATTTTTTTAATCTTTTTAGCAATTCAAAATCAGATTTACAAGTTAAAGGAGGATTTGATATGACGAAAAAAGCAGAAACTATCGTACCGGCTGTAATTGACAGCACAGATGCCCTTCATGCCAAAATCACTGCCATGAAGGAAGCGCAGAAAAAATTTGCCGCCTACACACAGGAGCAGGTTGACAAAATTTTCTTCGAAGCTGCTATGGCAGCCAACAAAATGCGTATTCCTCTTGCACGGCTTGCCTGCGAAGAAACAGGAATGGGTGTATTGGAGGATAAGGTAATTAAAAATCATTACGCAGCAGAGTATACATACAACACTTACAAAAGAGTAAAAACCTGTGGTGTAGTGGAGGAAGATACTTCTTATGGAATTAAAAAAATCGCAGAACCCGTAGGTCTTGTAGGCGCTGTTATTCCTACTACCAACCCCACCTCTACGGCAATTTATAAGTGTTTGATTTGCTTAAAGACCAGAAACGCCATTTTAATCAGCCCTCATCCAAGAGCGAAAAAATGTACCACAGAAGCTGCCAGAATTATTCTTGAAGCTGCTGTAAAAGCAGGCGCTCCGGAAGGCATTATCGGCTGGATTGAAGAACCTACTTTAGAGCTTTCCAATGAATTGATGAAATCCGTAGACGTTATCCTTGCCACAGGCGGTCCGGGCATGGTAAAAGCCGCTTATTCTTCCGGAAAACCGGCAATCGGCGTAGGTCCCGGTAACGTTCCTGTAATCATGGACAGCTCCTGTGATATCCAGACTGCCGTTTACTCCGTTATCCACTCCAAAACTTTTGATAACGGTATGATTTGTGCGTCCGAGCAGTCTGTAACTGCCATTGCCGATATTTATGATGCAGTAAAAGCAGAATTTGTAAAACGTGGCTGCTATGTATTAAACGATACCGAACTTGATGCAGTACGAAAAATCCTTCTTACCGAAGCCGGTACTGTAAATGCAAAAATCGTTGGTCAGCCCGCTCCTGTTATTGCAGAGCTGGCAGGAATTACCGTTCCGAAAACAGCTAAAATCTTAATCGGTGAAGTTACTTCCGTAGACGTTTCAGAGCCGTTTGCTCATGAAAAACTCTCTCCTGTGCTTGCTCTTTATAAAGCAAAAGATTTTGCAACTGCTGTGGATATGGCAGACCAACTGGTAAAAGACGGCGGCTACGGACATACTGCTTCCATTTATCTGCATCCTTCCGAAACAGAAAAACTGAACATTTTCGCAGACCGTATGAAGACCTGCCGTATTCTTGTAAATACTCCGTCTTCCCACGGCGGAATTGGCGACTTATATAACTTTAAGCTTGCGCCGTCTCTCACACTGGGCTGCGGCTCTTACGGCGGAAACTCCGTTTCTGAAAACGTAGGTGTAAAACATCTTTTGAATACGAAAACAGTCGCAGAAAGGAGAGAAAATATGCTCTGGTTCCGTTCTCCTGAAAAGGTTTACTTCAAAAAAGGCTGTCTGCCTGTTGCCTTAGATGAATTGAAGAATGTATATAACAAAAAGAAAGCGTTTATCGTTACCGATACATTCCTTTATAGCAACGGTTATACAAAACCGATTACTGATAAATTAGATGAAATGGGCATTGTTTACGACTGCTTCTTTGATGTTACACCGGATCCCACTTTACAGTGTGCACAGAAAGGTCTGGAACAGCTAAAAGACTTTGGTCCTGATACCATCATTGCTCTGGGCGGCGGCTCTGCTATGGATGCTGCCAAGATTATGTGGCTGATATATGAACATCCGGAATGTAAATTCGAAGATTTGGCTATGGACTTCATGGATATTCGAAAACGTGTCTATGTATTCCCGAAAATGGGAGTGAAAGCTATGATGGTTGCCATTCCTACTTCTTCCGGAACCGGTTCTGAGGTAACGCCTTTTGCTATTATCACAGATGCTTCCACCGGAACAAAATGGCCGATTGCAGACTATGAGCTTATGCCGAATATGGCAATTATCGATGCAGATTACATGATGGGACAGCCAAAAGGCTTAACCAGCGCTTCGGGAATTGACGCTTTGACACATGCTCTGGAAGCTTATGCTTCTATTATGGCGACAGATTTTACAGACGGTCTTGCCTTAAAAGCTGCCAAACTGATTTTTGATTATCTTCCTGCTGCATACGAAAAAGGCGCTGCCGATCCTATTGCCCGTGAAAAAATGGCAAATGCTTCTACCCTTGCAGGTATGGCGTTCTCCAATGCTTTCTTAGGCGTATGCCATTCCATGGCGCACAAGCTGGGAGCTTATCATCACCTGCCTCACGGTATTGCAAATGCCCTGCTCATTGAGCTTGTAATGCGATACAATGCAGATCCTGCTCCAACAAAGATGGGAACATTCTCCCAGTATCCTTATCCTCATGCAAAAGAAAGATACTGTGAAATGGCTCGCTTCGTAGGCATTACAGGTAAAGATGACGATGAAGTATTTGAAAACTTTATCAAAGCTATTGCTGATTTAAAAGCAAAAGTGGGAATTAAACGTACCATTAAAGAATACGGAATTGAAGAAAAAGATTTCTTGGCTACATTGGATGAAATGGTAGAAAACGCATTTAACGACCAGTGTACCGGCGCAAATCCACGTTATCCGCTTATGAGTGAGATGAAAGAAATGTATTTGAAGGCATTTTATGAGGGATAAAGAGTAAAAGGATTTTCGTAAATCACGCATAATAAAGAGGTATACATTTAACGCTCAGTCTACACTCACTTTGAGCCTATGGTCTCAAAGCTGTGCTCGACAAATTCGCTATAAATGTATACCTCTTTTTAATACTTATAATATTTGTTGAAATATTAAACTCAAAAGGTAAAATATGCACAAATGTCCGGGGTAAAAAATATAGAAAAAATATTTCATTTTTATTCCACGCTTGCCATTATACATTGAAATAAACAGTAACGATAATACAGCGGTCAAAAAATACATGTCAACCAATCCACTTATTGTAAAATTCAATCCACAAATATACATAACTAGAATAGAAGCAGTATATTTTAGTACCGGTATATCATGAAAAAGATAAAATACGCTGATTAAAGCTATTCCATAATACCAGCCATCTAAATTGCAAATATATGAAGTATACGCTCCTATCGCTATTGTTGCACAAGAGATTATCACATTTTTATTAAATTTATTTATGGTCGTTAATATAATCAAACCTAATGACAACGTGAATAAAACATTTTGCTGTTCCAAACTGAATAAATTTCCTGTATTGGCTAAATCATAGATAGGCTCAGAAATAAGCGCAAAAATTCCTAAGCTTAAAATATATTTCTTAAGACTATGCGTATGAAAAAATCCCTCTACTAACAGAAAGCAGAAAATAGGGAATGAAATTCTACCTAAAATGTGACAAATATTGACAGCGGACATTAACATATCAAATTGCTCATCTGTAAACATAGAATATGGAGCATTTAGAATAATTCCATTTTTTAACACCACTTGTCCAAAGTGGTCGATTACCATAAAAATCATTGCCAATATTTTTAATGTGCTTCCCGAAATAATTTTTTTCATTTTGTTATAACTGATGATTTGCTTTTAATTTTTTATTTCAATGTTATATTCAAGACTTATAATGTCCTCTGTATAATCATCAGCAACGATTTGAATAATATAGGAGCCTTTTTCAAAATATAAAGTTTGTAAATCGTTCAGCTCTTGACCGTCTAATTGATAATAAACCTTATTGTCTTGATTTGTAATGGTAACATGAAGTTTACCATCGTCAATATCGCCCTTTACTTGTACATCAAGTTTTTCATCTTTAGGAACCGAAAAATATCCGTTTGCAATGTTCATAGATTGTTCTCTTGTTTCATTATTTTTATAAGTTTCATGCTTTTCCATTGTAAAATCAACTGCTACACTATCTTGATATTTACCATACAATCCCCAAATAATCATTACTCCTAAAAAACATAAAACCAGCAATAAAATAAGGTATCTCTTTTTACCCTTTTTTTCATTATCAATTTTTTCTTCGCTCTGAACATCATTTCTTAATAATTCATCAACAGAAATTTTGAAATAATCACTTATTTTTATAATCATTTCTAAGTCTGGATAACTTTTACCATTTTCCCAATTAGAAATGGTCTGTCTGGAAACATTAAATAAATTTGAAAAATCATCTTGGCTTAAGCCATGTTTTTTTCGCAGATTATTTATTTGTTCTCCTATATTCATTTCAAATCTGTCCTCCTTTCAAACAACATTATCATATTTCTTTCGCTGGAAGTCTATCAAAATCCTTTTACATCTTAGCAAAGTTTCTTTTACAAAACGGAATATTGCTTTGACATATACAAACATAGCGTATTTGCGTAAAACAAATTATAAAGCTCTTTGAAAGAAGAAGCAATAACAATCTATACAACTGCTTATTTTTAACTATTCTTATAATTTACAATACTTTCAGTCCCTTCCTTAATTTCTGACATCCTGCCCAAAAAAGTGGCACTGCTATTACAACCAGCATTGTCTCTGCTCCCAGATAAACGGCGCAAATTCTGGAAAAGTCTTTTACACGCCCGTCCGTGTTTATCTGCTGTATTCCATTTAAAATCTCCTTCCTATAATAAGATACATCAAAGATATTGTTTTCCGGCAAGTAAATAGCCGGTATCTGCACAAGCTGTAAAAGCAGTGCAAATCCGATTACCGCAAAAAGGAAAATTCCCACTGCGAAAATGATATTCAATCTGCGCTGCACTATGTTTTCCTTATCCTCATATACGGACATCAGCTTCTTATAAGAAAAGACACACAAGTACAGGACAAACCACAGTCCTGCAAAAAAGACTCCCAGAAGCAATATGCTGTCTCCTAACTGATGTAAACGTCCCAAATCGTTTATCTCGCCTTCCAAAGGCATTTTCATCAAGACTGCTATTTCCTGTTGTTGCTGTCCGGCTGTTTTTCCTTCATCTGCCTTTATCAGCAAATGTTCTGCCAATGTTTCTGAACCCTCTGGTATCTTGCTATAAATAACAGGGATATCAGCAGAACCTAACTGCGTCAGAACGTCTCCGTCCTCATAAACTCCACAAACTGTAAATTCTTCTCCATTGATATACAACCGTTTCTGTCCTTCATTTTTCTCCTGAAACAGCTCTTTTGAAAGATTTTTCGGTATAACTACTGCATTTTTTTCAGACATATCTGCGGAAAAATATTCGCCCTCACAAAAATGGAGCGTTGCATATTCCCCATAATTGGGCGTTGTTTCCTGATAATAGGCAGAAACTGTTTTGTTTTCTCCTGTATCCATAACCAACACTGTTTTTCCTGTTCCTGCTGCCGCAAATTCCCCCTGTTCTGCAAAAGAAGATGCCTGTGCCGTGGAAATATTCAGCCCTTTAGTATCATATAGCTCTATTGCAGAAGGTGTGTGACTTTTCAAATTTCCACTGATAAAGGCTGCTGCGAAAAAGAAAAATACAGAAACAGAAAGTTGGATAATGCCGCATATAAAAAATCGAAGTTTTCTTTTTCTCATTCTCCCACACACCTCACAGTCTCACCGTCAGACAAGCTCCGACTTGGATAAATTGCCAGTCTCTGCCCTTCTAGGTTCGTATTTTCCGACTGAACAAAATCATAATCTTCACTATATACTTCTATTGAAACTTCCTTTACATATTCTTCTGCACCCCATGTTCCTTCTCTCCTTTGAATGAGCATCACACAAGGTTTACCATTTGCGTCCGTAAACACACCGGCAGAAGAAATCTTCACAACCGTAGTCCCGTCTTCCAGCTTTTCAGCGGGAAGCACTTCTATGGTACGGACTTCGGTCAACAACAATGCTTCAATTCTGTGTGCAGCAACCGTACATAAAACCAAAATCATAAAAAGCGCTGCTGCCATTCGTACTGCAAATCCTCTTGAATTTTTCATAAGCCCTGTCCTTTCCCCTTTATTTTACTCCTGAAAGCTCAATGCCCTGCGTCAATTCTTCATGAAAAAAGAAAAACAATAAAAGCATGGGCAATGCTGCCAAAACACTGCACACAAAGGACAATGCAAAATTAACTTCATTGACACTGGCAAGAAATACAGAAAGAGGATAGCGCAGCGTATCTCTTAAAAAAGTCATTGGCTGTTCTACCATATTCCATGAGTCTACAAAGGACAACAGAAATACACTGATAATTCCGCCTTTTCCTATGGGCATAACAATCTGAAATAAAATTTGTAGAGTTCCTGCACCGTCCAGTTTTGCCGCATCTAAAATTTCATCCGGTATTCTTCTAAAAATCTGTGTCATAAATACCGTTCCAAAAGGCAAAAATATCATAGGTAAAATTAAAGCAAGCCATGAGTCTAAAAGTTTTAATTCATCCAAAATAATATAATTTGGAACCAGCGTAACCTGTATAGGCATCATCATCAATACCATCAGCAGAAACAGTATAGTCTTTTTAAATGGAATGGGATATTTGGCAAATGCAAATCCACCCAAAGCACTGACCAAAATCTGTCCTGCTGAAATTACCATACACAGAAAAAGGCTGTACCAAAATTTCATGAGATAATCTGTACTTCTCAAAAACACCATATAATACCCTTCTAAAGAAAAGGCATTAGGTATGATATGAAAAGCAGCCTCCGCATTTTCCTTCTGGTCTATGGCAGCTCCATAATAACTCTCGATTTCAGACGGCGACATGAAACTGTTACACACAGTATAGATTGCAGGGAACAATACCAAAACACCTAAAAAAAGGAAAAAAATCATACTCAAAATCTGGGATTTTCTTTTCATTCTCATTCCTCCCTGTATCTATTTTGTAGCAAATACAATCCGCACAATAGGAAAAATAACACTAGAAACAGCAGGATTGCCGCCACACTTAATTTCTGATAGTTCAAATTTTCAAAATTGTTATTCAGGAAATGTTGTATCATATAAATACTGTCATGCGGGTGCTTTCCCCCTAAAAGAAACGCTTCACGATAAGATTTAAAAGCATTTACAATACCCATAACTGCTGCCAGAAAAAAATGTGGAGCCATCATTGGCAATGTAATAGAAACCAGCTTTTGCAAACTTCCTGCTCCTTCCACTTCCGCTGTCTGATAAAATTCCTCCGGAATGGTATTCAAACCAGATAACAGCAAAATCACACTATATCCAAAGCTTTTCCATATATATAAGCCCAATAATACATAAAAAGCATTTGGTCCTTCCAACCATTGCACAATCGGCACTCCTATGGATAGCAGCCAGTGATTGATAATCCCTGTTTCTGAAAAAAACACCTGAATAACCATAACAACACTGGCTATGGGAAGCACCAGAGGCAACAAAAGGATGTAGCGGAAAAAGCGACTTCCCGCCAATCCTTTCTTCATCAGCAGCGCAATAAAAAAACTCAGCACAAGATTTAAAGTAACTCCAACAACCAGAAACCGCAATGTATTCACAGCTGCCAACTGAAACGCATAAGAAGAAAAAACCTCTTTATAATTATCGAAACCCACAAAATAAGCTCCGCCTACACCAAAGGTGAAGGAATATTTCACACATATAGCAAACGGCAACAAAAAGAAAATAAAAGTTCCCAGTAAAACCGGTGCTGCCAACAACATTCCCGTGAGCTTTTTTCTGTTTTTCATAGCATGCCTCCCTCTTATTCGTCAAAATAGAAGCGCAATTCATCTTTTAAATTATCCAGCTTTTTCTCTACGGAACTCTTATCACTAGTCATAAAAACCGCATCGAAAATTAAAGAATTTTCATACTGGCAAAAACGAGCCGTCGTAGCCTGCTGTGTAATCTGAAACAGCTCCTCTGCCTTCTTAGTCGCTTCTTCCTGATGTTCTTCCATTCCAAAGCTCAGCCAATACTTGTATGCCGGTATAACAGCATTATTATTCACAGGAATAGCTGTAAATCTCTTTCCATTTCCAAAATTTTCCCAGCCTGTGTTTCCCTGCACTTCATCGGATAACAAAAATCCTAAGAAATCTCCTGCCTGTGAAGCGTAATCACTATTTGCACGAACTGCCGCAAACACATTGACCTGTGCGTTTACTCCCTTTTCCCCGTTTGGAAATGGAAGGAATTTAACATCTGTATCAGAAGCAAAAGACCGTTTCATAAGTTCCGTTAAAGAACTCTCTACGGAATGTCCCATAATCATCACATTGGGTAATTCCTCTGCTTCATCAAAAGAAAGCTCCTGTCTCTCTGCTAACAGTTCTGTTATATTCTGCAATTCTTTCGAAAAAGTAATTGTTTTTTCTTCATAGTCAAAAACAGACGTTCCGAAAAGTCCCGCTATATACTGTGTTAGATAAAATTCCGCCGGAAATCCTTTCACGCCTGTATGAGAAGAAACCTCTTTTAGAAATTTATCCGGCTGGTCAGATGACGGTGTCCAGTCTCCTAACATCTCCTGAGTCACAGCAATTCCCGGCAGCATATATCCCAATGGCAGAAAATACTGTTTCCCATCAACTTCCCCCGCTTTTAATACAGTTTGATTAAGCGGCATATCTGCTAATCCCTCTATTACTGTATTCAAATCTAAAAATACCCCGTTGTAACTGCTTTTTACCATATCCGGCAATACGACATTCTCTTCATCCAAAAGAAAAACATCAGGGCCTTTGCCTGCCATAATCTGCACCTGCATATCCTTCATTTCTTTCTTTATTTTTTCGTTTTCCTCTGTGGGTGCATTGTTCATATGCGGAATAACTTCAACGTCAATTTCCGTCTCCGGATGAAACTGCACATACTTTGCGATTGCCATGCTATAAAACTCTTTCTGGCTTTCCGAAATCGCAATAATCATCTTGGAATGGTCTCTGGTGTCCTCTACCACCTCCGGCGTTTCCTCCTTCTTATTTCTCTCTGAAGGATTGGAAGATTTACAAGATACCAAAGAAGCTACACACAATAATCCTGCCATAATAAACGCTAATCTTTTCTTCATATACGCTACCTCCCCATTGGTTTTTCATTGAAACTTTATTAGTTTTATCATATCAGCTTTGTAGTGTTTTATCAAGGTAAATTCCCATGGAATAAAAAATGCCCTTTCTGTATAGTAAGCCCCCAGCTTCTCTATACAAAAAGAGCATTTATTTTATTCTACTTCTTGTGTTCCTTCGCCAAAGTAATAATATACTTCGCCGTCTTTTAATTCAATTCCTTTTGCTGCTGCCAGCTCCTGTACAGTCACTAATTTGTAGCCCTTCTCTACCAATTCAGGAATTAAACGCAGGGAAGCTTCTATCGACCATTCATGAATATCGTGCATTAAAACAACAGAACCATCCTGAACATTATCTATAACTTTCTGATATGTGGCATCTGCACTTTTTGTCTTCCAGTCTTTTGTATCTAAGCTCCATTTTATAATCGGCATACCAGCCAATTCCTGTACGCTTTCATTAAAGCTTCCACCAGGAGGTCTTAAACTGTCTGCCGGAACACCTGCCGCATTTTCAATAATACTATTGGTCTTACCGATTTCCTCTGTAACTTGCTCAGATGACAAGCTTGGAAGCATCTGATGGTCGTATGTATGATTTCCCAATTCCATGCCACTGTCGTACAGTCTTTTTATAACATCAGGATATTTTTCCGCGTTTTCACCTAACATGAAAAAGGTTGCCTTTGCATTATTTTCTTCCAGACAGTCTAAAAGCTTATCTGTATATTTTCCCGGTCCATCGTCATAAGTCAACGCTACCATTGGACGAACCTTACTGCTATCATAACGCCCTTCTTCGTCAAAATAGTAGTCTTTTCCGTCAAGCTCCAACCAACCGGTTTTTACATAGCCATTTTCATCAAAATAGTATTTTGCTCCGTCAATTTCCTTCCAACCCGCTTCAAAGAAGGTGCCGTCCGCATTTCGATACCATTTTCCCGTTTCATCTGTCTGCCAGCCAAAGATAGTCATATCTCCTGAGAGCTTCTGAATATCCGAAGCGCTCAGGACCGGCTGTTTTGCTGCCGGAATTTCTCCCTTTTTCGTTTCAGCCTTTACCTCTTTGCTGATTTCCGTCGGCTTTTTCTTGCCAAAGCCTGAAGTCAATGCCGTAACCCCTTTTGCAACCAGAAAGATTGCAAGCACCAACGCTCCTGCCATGACAACAATCCGCATAAGTTTTCTGCGTCTTATCTGTCTCAGACGTTCCTGTCTTCGGCGCATCATACGTGCTTGACGGCGTCGCTCATATTCTTCGTCATCAAACTCATCCCCAGACCGAAATCTTTCATCGTAATCCATAATATACTCCTCTCTTTTGTAATATACCTTTATTATACACAACCTACATCTTCTTGTATAGGGGATTTCTGACAAATTTTCCTTTTTTTATCCAGTTTCTTCCTTATTCTGACACAAGATTTCCCTGTGTAAATTTGCTTACATTTTCTGCCGTTACTTTGTAATAGGGCAAGTACACATATTTTTCATTTTGAAAGTGAATATCTTCCATGCCTTCCCTTGTAAATAACGCTGCCGCCAGCTCTGCCATAGCCTTTGCCTGTCCTTCTTTATCGTTATATACCGTTCCCCATAATTCCTGATTTTCTACGCCCTGTAAGCCTGCCTCTGTTCCGTCAATTCCCATAAAAGCCGGCAGGGCTGCGGAGGTATAATTTAACTTTTTGTAAGCGTCCACAGCTCCCAGCGCCATATCATCGTTATTCCCCAATACAAGTTCAATCTTATTCTGATATTCCCCGATAATCTGCTCCATTCTGTTCTGCGCCTGCGCTCTGTTCCAGTTTGCGATTTTACAACTGAGCTTTTCTACTTCAATCCCGTTTTCCTTTAAGGTATTCACGGCATTTTCTGTCCGAATAATGGCATCCTGATGTCCCATTTCTCCTTCCAGAACCACATACTGAATTTTCCCGTCTTTATTTTTATCAATTTGGGGATTTTCCTCTATCATCTCCACAGCCAGCTCTCCCTGCAATTTACCTGACTGCTTTGCATCTGCCCCTACATAATAAAGCTTCTCCCATTGACGCAAATCCTCTGCCACTGGTTCTCGATTAAAAAAGATAATAGGCACTTCACTTTCTCTTGCCAAATCAATAATCTCAGAAGGGTCTGCCCTGTCTACCAGATTTACGCATAAAATGTTACAGCCCTCGTCAATCAGCTCCTCGACCTGATCGTTCTGGTTTTTCTGTACTCCTGCCGCATCCCGTATGGTTACAGACACTTCCAGCTTATCGCTTTCTATCTCCTTTAAGCTTTCTTTAAAAAGCCCAATCAATTCATTCAAATAAGTATCATTTTGGTCATAATAGGTCACGCCTACACGAAGCTTTTGGGGTGCTTCTTTCTCATTACAACCGCCAAAAAGCAGAGCTGTCACACCAAGCAGAACTCCTATCCCCGCCAATTTTCTTTTTCTCATGCTCTACCTCACTTTACTGACTCATAGTAAAAATGACTTCCTGATTTTCTTTTGAAAACATATTTTCCTTTCTCATAACCGTATAAGAAATCTCTTGATTTTCATATTCATAAAATGCTTTCTCAAGCTTGTTCACCAGCTCTGTCAAGCTTTGATAGCCTACGTTGAATGTATCCGGAATTACCAGACATTCTGCTATTCCCATATCCAGATAATAAACAGACTGGGTAGAATTTCCAATTCCATAAACAATGGCACCATGAAGATTATTCGCTGCCGCCATTTCTCCCGCTACTCTAAGACTGTTGTCATCCAGCGCAATTACAAAGTCTACATCCGGCATATTCTCTGTTATTTGGGTATCTGACCAGACAATTTCAGCTCCTGTCCCCTGCAAAGCTTCTATAAATCCCTTCTCTTTTTCTGCACTGCTTTTCAAACCTTCTTTTCCGTTTAAAATTCCCAGTGTTTTTCCTTCCAGATTTCCGCCATAATCTTTCAAAAGTTCCTCTACCAGCGTCTTCCCTATTGCATAGGCATCTGGCTGTATTACAGGAAATTTTTCTATTCCTGACAAGATATCGTCAACCAGCATAATTTCTGCCTTATTGCCGACTTTTTTTAACATCTGCTGTGTGTCTTCTCCCGATACAGGCTGTACGATCACTCCATCTGCACCATTTTTAATTTCTTCTTCTATTAACTTCTTTTCTTCTTCCTGACTAAGAGATGCACCTGTACTTACCATAACCATTTCAGCACCCTTGTCTTCTGCCGCCATCTTCAATCCATATTTAAAAGCAGACCACTGCGTATCATCTGCATTTTCTACGATTACCGATATCTGATAACTTTTATCTACGTTTTTCTCCCGCAACATAAGAAATGCCAGAAAAAGCACCATCGTGCCCAACACAGCCTCTATGAAGATAAACATTTTCTTATCCTTCTTCATTCTTTTTCCCCTGTACTCTTGATAATATGACCTTTTTCCAATATCTTGCAATTTTCCTCAGTATAAGGCACTGCCGGAATACAGATAGAAACTCTCGTTCCCTCATCTGGTTCACTCTCTACCAAAAGTCCGTATTCCTTTCCGAAAACAATCTGAATACGACTGTTGACATTGACTAATCCTACACCGGAACCATGCTTATGAACACGATTACTGTCTGTCAATACAAGTACAGCTTCTTCCTCCGGCATACCCAATCCGTTATCACAAACAGCCAAAATAATCTTGTCCTCCTGCATCCTTCCTGTCACTATAATTTTTCCACTATCTTCCATACCACTGACGCCATAATTTATGGCATTTTCCAGCAACGGTTGCAAAATCAGCTTTACCGTACAATAGGAATAGAGTTTCTCATCTACATCAAAAGTAACAGAAAAGGAATTTTTATATCGTACTTTCTGGATATTCATATAACTTTGAGCATGCTGTAATTCATCTTTGATGCTTATGACTGTGCGCCCCTTGGAAAGACTGATACGAAACAGCCTTGCAAGCTGGGAAATCATAAAAACAGCCTCATCATTTTTCTCCCCTTCAATCATCCATGTAATAGACTCCAGTGTATTGTACAGAAAATGTGGATGAATTTGGCTTTGCAGAGCATCCAATTCGCTTTTTCTTCTCTCATTTTGCTCTAATACGATTTTCTTCATTAAATCATCAATCTGCTCATAAGATTTCTGAATAGAATACCCCAAATGGCGGATTTCCTGCGAGCCTCCAATATAAATTTCCGGTTTTTCTCCTGCTTCGTACTCCCGTACAGAATGGTTCAGCTTCAAAATTGGGCTGGAAATTCTAAGGGAAACCACACGGTTAATGACTACCAGCATCATAGTCATCAGTAAGATTAACATTGCCACAAAGTAACGGATATTTACCATACCGTGATTAAACGTAGAATAAGGAATAACGCCTACCAGCTTCCACCCTGTATAGCTGATAGTATTTACCACAACTTTCCTGTTTTCTCCCTTAAAAGACTCATTGTAAACCCCATCCTTATAGACTGCCGCCTGTATATTATTCTCATCATAAATACCATCACTAATCTGTATCTGTCTGGGATGATAGATAATCTCTCCATTGCTGTCACATAAATAATAATATTGCCCGTTGTTTACCTCATTGATCTGTTTCATCATTCTGGAAATACTGGAAAAATCCATGTCTACCAACAATACGCCAGACTGGGGAATCCCCTGATTTGTCAGCTCTACAACTCTACTTAGAGAAATGACCCAATAATAACTTTTGGCTGTATCGTTAAACAGATTTTGAATATGAGGCGTGGAAAAGTGCATATTTTCCATTTCTTCTGTGGCTTTTAAATACCATTCCTGACCGGTTACATCCGGATCTTCCTTCTGTGCAACTACCGGTTCCGCTGTAATCAGACTTCCATAATCATTATACAGCGCAATACTTCTTAAGTTTTCTTTATTTGCCTCATACAAAAGGTTCATGCCGCTTTGAATTTCCTGTTTGCTGTTTTCAAAATCATTTTCTTTAATTACATTATAATAAACTGTGTCGGAAATCTGACGCATACTCATCAAATATGCCTCCATGCTTTCCCCCGTTTGCTCCATCAGCTTTTGCGTACCGTTTATGGTTTCCTCTCTTGCGGAATTGGAAAACCGCAAATACAGAATAACTCCCAAAATCAGCATGATAGAAATAGAAACAATGGAAAAAGCCAGCATAATTGTGGTCTGAATTTCTTTTGGTTTCATTTTTTTCAGTTGTCTGAAATACTTATTTTTCACTTTCCTTGTACTCCGTTCTGTACTTAGAAGGAGATACTCCAAACCTTCGTTTAAACACGTAGCTAAAATAGTTTGGATCTGTATACCCTACCTTTTTCCCGATAATATAACTTTTTTCATTGGTTTCCAGTAAAAGTCTGGAAGCTCTATCCATGCGGTAATCTGTAAGATAACCGATAAAAGATTTTCCTGTTTCCTTTTTAAATACGGTAGAGAAATAAGAATTGGATACCCCCAACGCCTCACATATACTATCCAGAGAAAGTTCTTCATTTACATAATTATTATGCACATAATCCTTGGCTTTCTCTACAAAGGATTTTCTGGAAGTATTTCGCTCACTGAGGAGTTTTTCATGTAGCGCAACACTAATATTTACAATCCATTGCTCCAGCATATCCTGCTCCATGTCTGATATTTTCCCATACAGTTCTCCCATATCTTTGGAAAGCTCATCCAGCACAATATCATTATTGGCGGCAAAACGACAGAACTCGCTGAGAAGCTCCATGACATCCAAATGATGCTGCTGCAAAGACTTTTCTTTAAAGGAAATGCTGTGAAGATAAGCATGGACAGCCTCTATAATTTCCGGTTCTTCCTTCAGACGTATCATCTTAAATAAATGGGACAGCTCTGTCTCATGACTGGAACCCGGATTATTCTTCTCGCTGGGTGCAACCTCCTGAATGTTAATTGCTCTTGAAGTCCCATAAAGGACACGATAAGAAATGGCATCTCTGGCGCTGCTGTAAGACTTGGATAAATCCAAAATATGATTGCATACCTGTCCGATACCAACAGTCACATTTGCTCCGATTATTCGGTGTACATAGCGGCAGAAACGGTCGCATTCATCTGTCAGCTCTGAGATTTCATTTTCTTTTTCCAGTTGAGCAAGCAAAACCGTCTTTCCCAGATAAGAAAAGCACTTTGCTCTCCATTTTTCTCCCAGATATTCCTTTGCCTGCTTCTCCACAGAAGCTGATAAAAGCAATGGATTAATATCCTTTGGCACTTGAGAAGATGACGTGTGAATAACCAGACAGCAGAAAAAAGGACCGGAAAGAGAAATCTGATAATCCGAAAGATATTTCTCCAGCTCCTCTTCATGAATATGTCCTTCAATCAGAGTAGTATAGAAATTCGCCTGTAAAAGAGGCAGTGATTCCATATAATATTTCTTTAGAATTTCCGCATTTCGCTTTTCACTAATTTCCTGATCCAGCTTTATCTTTAACTGCGTAAATACATTGGTAAGCTCAACGGAATTTACCGGTTTTAAAATGTATTCCTCCACTTCCAAATGTACCGCTTCTTTGGCATATTCAAATTCATCAAAGCCTGTAAAAAGCAGAATCTTTGTACCCGGATAATCTGCTTTAATATGCCCTGCCAGCTCCATTCCGTCCATATAAGGCATATTGATATCTGTCATCACCACATCCGGCTGAAATTCTTCTACCATTTCCAGCGCTTTCACACCGTTATTGGCATATCCGATAACAGAAAAGCCAAGACCTTCCCAGTTGATTTTCTTCATGATTACCTGTATTACATCTTCTTCATCATCTACTAAAAGCACTGTATATGTATCCATATTTCTTCTCCGTATTTTTACTCTTATTTCGCATTATTATAACATAAAAGAGCCAGACCTGCATCTGGCTCTTTTACAAAACTGCTTATTTCATTATATACAACTATTTCTTCTGAACATATTTCAGACAGTCAAGTGTAACTGCTACAAGGATAATGATACCTGAGAATACGAACTGCAAGTTTGTATCAATACCAAGGATTGTCAGAGAATATGTAAGCGCTGTAAAGATAAATACACCAACAACTACGCCGGAGATTTTACCGATACCACCTGTAAAGGAAACACCACCTACTACACAGGCTGCAATGGCATCCATTTCCCATCCCTGTCCATAAGCTGCGGAACCGGAACCAACCATTCTGATACATTCCAGCCAAGAACCAAATCCGTAAAGAACACCTGCCATAACGAAAGCGCCTACGGTTACACCGAATACGGAAATACCGGATACAGATGCTGCTTCAGGATTTCCACCTACTGCATACAGATTTTTACCGAAAGTTGTTTTATTCCAAATAAACCATACAATAGCGATAGCTGCAACAGCCCACAGAATAATTGTTGGGAAACCATTTACTTTTGGAATAACCATGTTTGGAATTGTAGCTTCAATCGCACCAAAAGATACACCTTTTGTTGCGTAAGTAACAATACCGAAGATTACCAGCATGTTTGCCATTGTTGAAATGAATGGATGCATTTTAAATTTCGCTGTAAAGAAGCCTGCGATTGTTGTAAAGAAGGTACATAAAACAATACAGACTACCAATGCTAAAATAACTCTTGCAATAACAGGCATGCCTGTAAAGTCAAAAATATGACCGAATACACCACCGGTGTTGATACCCTGGTGCATAATGATTGTTGCTGCTGTCATACCCATACCAACCATACGTCCAATGGAAAGGTCTGTACCTGCTAAAAGGATTAACGCTGCTACACCTAATGCAAGGAACATACGAGGAGATGCCTGCTGAAGGATATTCAATACGTTATTGTAAGTTAAAAGCGGTGAGCCTTTTACAATCGGTGTAATAATACACAGAGCAATGAAGATTAACAGGATTGCAATATACAAACCGTTCTGCAAAAGGAAGTTTCTGCGGTTAAATGTATATTTGTAGTTTTCCCATTTCTGTACTCTTGTTTCCATGAAAGTAAACTTGGACATACGCAGTAAGTCAATTAAGTGGAACTTATAAGAATATGCTGCATGTCTTCTGTCTTTTGCTGCCTGAAATTCTTTTTCCATTGTCATCTTGGCATCAAAAAGTCTGTTTTTGTAAACATAATTTTCATCTTTGATTTCCTGATGGTCAGAAAGCTTTGCTACGGCAGCTTTATGCTCTTTTTCCAGTTCTGCCACTTTTTGCTGATGACGTGCTTTTGCAGCTGCTTTTTCTGCTGCACAGCTTGCTTTTACAGCCTGATAGTAATCTTTATCAAAATGCTCTTTTAAATAATTTTCTGCATCGGCAATCAGTTTGGAAACTTCGTCTTTATTCTTTGCTTCTACTGCTTTTGCTTTGTCCAGCTCTGTTTTGCATTTTGCAAGTCTGTCTTCTTTTTCACCTTTTGTAAGAGTACGGTCTCTCTTAATGCTGTCCATAACATTCTGGATTTCTACGATTTTATCTGTACCGTCTACTCTTAATTCATCAATTTTTTTCTGAATTTTACCAACATAATCCTCTATCGGCTGACGCAGTTTCATTTCCTGCTCTGCAGTAAGGATATTACTATTTTCGTTTGCCATATCTATTCTTCTCCCTCATTATAGGTATTTTGCACTGAGTCTTAAAAGTTCTTCCTGATTGGTCTCTTTTGTATTTACAATTCCTGAAAGATGTCCGTTAGACATGACACCAATACGGTTTGTAATACCCAGAATTTCAGGCATTTCTGAAGAAACAACGATAATCGTTTTTCCCTGTTTTGCCATCTGAATAATCAGGTCGTAAATTTCATATTTCGCACCAACATCAATTCCTCTGGTCGGCTCGTCCATCATGAATACCTGAGGACTGCGCTCCAGCCATTTTCCAAAAATAACCTTCTGCTGATTACCGCCTGAAAGACTGGAAATCATATCATCCGGTCCCATACATTTTGTGTGCATAATTTTGATTTCGTTGGCAGTTGCTTTTATCATTTTGGAGTCTGAAAGAGCAATACCTGATTTATACTGAGGCAGGTTTGCAATGGTTGTATTGAATGTCAAGTCACATTTCAGGAACAGACCGTTTGCCTTTCTTTCCTCTGTAATCAGTGCAAAGCCGTGATCCATTGCTTCTTTTGCGCTGTTGAAATTCATCAGCTTGTTGTTGAAGTAAACACGTCCTGCCGCTCTGGTTCGGATACCAAAAATAGTCTCTAAAAGTTCTGTACGTCCCGCACCTACCAGACCGTAAAGTCCGAATATTTCTCCCTCTCTTACATCAAAGGTAATATCCTGTAAGTGAGGCTCAAATTTTGTAGACAAATGCTGAATGGATAAAATAACATCCTTTGGCTTGTTGTCTACCGGTGGGAAACGATTTTCCAGAGAACGTCCAACCATGGCTGCAATCAGTTCATTCATATCTGTATCTTTTGAACTTTTTGTCATAACCAGATTACCGTCTCTAAGAACTGAAATCTCATCACAAATTTCAAAAATCTCATCCATTTTATGAGAAATGTAAATCAGAGAAATTCCCTGTTCTTTTAACATTCTCATCATCTCAAATAATTTATCTACTTCCTGTACTGTCAGAGAAGAAGTAGGCTCATCGAGAACAATTACTTTTGCATTATAGGAAATTGCTTTTGCAATCTCACACATCTGTCTTTGGGATACTGACATATTACGCATAGGCTGTGTCAGGTTTACTGTCATGCCCAGCTTTCTGAAAAGCTCGGAAGCTTCTTTTTTCATTCTTCCCTCATCAACGATACCGGCGGAATTTACCGGATACCGTCCAAGGAAAAGATTATCCATAACATTTCGTTCCAGACACTGGTTCAATTCCTGATGAACCATGGCAATTCCGTTTTCCAGTGCATCCTTTGGTCCTGAAAAACTGACTTCTCTGCCGTCCAGAGTGATTTTTCCTTCATCTTTCTGATAAGTTCCAAAAAGACATTTCATCATTGTTGACTTACCTGCGCCGTTTTCGCCCATAAGTCCCATAACCGTTCCTTTTTTCAAATCCAGATTGATATGATCCAGAACTCGGTTTCGACCAAAGGACTTGCTCATATTGCGTATCGATAAGACAACTTCATCTTTCTTATCTGCCATTCTTTTCTACTCCTGTATCTCTATATTGGTATCTGACGGTATATGCCACTGTCAGATTTAAAAGAGGCTGTCGCATTAAGGGCGTATCTAAATACTGCCTTAACACGACACCCTCTATCTTTCATCTTGCCACAGGTATTACTGTTCTACTTACTGCAGTAATGCTGTATAAGAAGCTGCATTGTCTGTTTTAACCATGTTAATTGCGAATGCGTCATACTGGCTTGGGTTTCCAAGACGGTTTGTTATGTTGGACTCTGTCTGTCCGTCACCACCGATGTATTCAACATCAAGGTTCAAAAGATCATCATATTTCTCAAGCAGTGGCTGATATGTGGAGCTTAAGAAGTTATCAGAAGCGTTGTAAATGTTCAGCCATACTTTCTTTTTAGGAGCTTTGCTTTCATCTAACTGTTTGGATACAGGCTCGAATGTCTTAGTAGAGTCTGTAAATTCTTTATAGTTATCTGCTGTTACAGCTACGTTTAATGCGTAGTAAGAACGTTCGTCTTCTTTGTATACATATTCTTTATCGCTAAGAACGTTTCCTGCTTCATCTGCTGTACCGATACCTGTATCAATATCAACACCATCTAAAGAGTTACGAAGAACACGAAGTGTTAAGTAAGCCTGTACGTCTGCATGCTGGCTGATTGTTCCGCCGTATCCTTCTGCGATAGCTGCTACTGCATCACTGTTAGCATCGTATCCGAAAGTAGGAACTTTGTTTTCTTTTGACCAAGCATTGAACATAGACATTCCCATACCATCGTTGTTAGAAACAACAACATCAATCTGATCACCGAAAGAAGAAGACCATGTTCCGATTGCGTTACCTGCTGTAGCTGCATCCCATGTAGCACCTGCAGAGTTTTTCATTTCCTGAGAACCTAACTCACGAACTACAAATGTCTTTCCGCCTGCTTCTAAGGAACCATCCTGAACTGCTCCCTGTTTTCCATCTACGTTTGTTCCAACTGGTTCACTGTTAATAACGCCGTCTTTTTCTACGCCTGTTCCAAGAGCTTTACGAACACCTCTTGTACGTGCGATGGAGTCATTATGTCCGATATCACCGATTGCTAAAACATATCCGATTACGCCGTCTCCATTACGGTCAATAGTTTCTGCATTTTTTTCAATGTATTCTTTAACCATCTGGCCCTGAAGCTCAGCACCCTGATTCGCATCAAAACCTACATAATATGTATCTTTGTTGAAGTTAAGAGCATTCTTGTCTAATTCACCTGTTGAGCTGTTAGATGGCTGACGGTTGAACCATACTAAAGGTTTGTCTTTGTTTGCAACGTCAGAAGCTTCTGTTTTTCCGCCTTCTTCTGTTTTTCCTGTTTCCTCTGTTTTGCTTCCTTCTTCTTTTGCTGGTTCAGAACCACATGCAACAGCAGAAAGTCCTAATACTGCTGTCATTGCTAATACTGCTAATTTTCTTTTCATTGAAATATTCTCCCTTCGCTGCACCATTTTCGTCCGTGCGTTTTATTGATATTGACACTATACACAATATTTGGAAAAGAAAACATAGAATTTTTTTTGGTTTTCATTGAAATTTTTAAGATTTTCTTAGTCATATCGCATAATATTATAGATTTTCTTGTCGAAATATGTGCATTACGTATATGTTCTATATTTAAAAGCTGGTATTGCAAAGTACAAGAATGCACTATATAATAACAACATGGGAAACCACAAAGCCGGGCGGCTTACCCTCCTTTCTTTTGATTGGAGGGGCTACCCTCCAATCAAAAGAAAGGAGGGTAAGCCAATGGTTACATATTCTGACTTAATTCAGTTTTGTATATTCATTGTTGCTCTTGTTGGTCTTTGCTATGAGATTTTCAAGGGTAAAAGAAAATAGCCGCCACTACTGTGAATAGTGACGGCTGACCTTATAAAAGGTTAAACTGCTTATTTATTCAAGGGTAGACCGCTTGCGTAGGTTTCCCTTTTTGTATTATCAATATAACACATTTGTATAGTGATTACAAGAATAAATATTTCTATTATCTATTCCATTTATCACATAAAGAATTAATCTGGTCTGCAAATCTTGCTAAATCTTTATTTGTACCTCCTTCATTATGGCGTATTACTGTCATTAACCTCTGTCCGGCTGCAACTAATCTTGCAAATACTCCGGCTGCTTTTCTGCTCTTAGCTTTCTGCTCTGCACGTTTAATGACAATACCTACGGTTTCTCTGGTTATCTCGTTTGTCACCAAATCAACTTCTGTTCCGCTATAAGGAGCCATTGCCTGATAACCCAGTTCATCCTCCAATCTCTTGGCGAATAAATCACAGACAGTATCATCTCCATGTGCTACAAAAACACGTTTGGGCTTTTCTTTAAAGGAGGACGCCCACCTCATAAGTCCTGCATTATCTGCGTGTCCACTAATACCCGGAAGCCTTACAATATCCGCATTTACGTGAATTTCTTCTCCAAAGATATGAACATCTTTTGCTCCTTCTACTAAAGAACGCCCCAATGTTCCCACTGCCTGATATCCCACGAACAAAATAGTAGAGTCACTTCTCCAAAGATTATGTTTTAAGTGATGCTTAATACGTCCTGCATCACACATACCACTGGCAGATAGAATTACCTTTGGTGTTTCATTAAAATTTATTGCCCTTGACTCGTCACTGGTAATAGACAACTTCAATCCCGAAAATGCAATAGGATTTATTCCTTTATTAATTAATTCCATTGCCTCTTCGTCATAACACTCACTGTAATGCTCTTTAAAAATACTGGTTGCCTGCACTGCAAGAGGGCTATCCACATATACCTCAAATCCCGCAAATTCCGGCAGCATATTATCTTCTTTAATCTTTCTAAGGAAGTAGAGCATTTCCTGTGTTCTTCCCACTGCAAAAGAAGGAATTACCACATTTCCGCCTCGCTTAAAGGTTTTCCTTAAAATTTCCACCAGTTCTGTCACGTAATCCGGTTTCTCTCCGTGACTTCTATCTCCATAGGTGGACTCCATAACCACATAATCTGCACTGTCCAGATATTCCGGGTCTTTAATCAATGGCTGTTCTGTATTTCCAATATCTCCTGAAAATACGATTTTCCGCTCTTCACCATCTTCTGTAATCCATAGTTCAATACTGGCTGACCCCAATAAATGCCCTGCATCTACAAAGCGTACTTTAATACCTTCCGCAATCTGTATTACCTGATTATAATTGCACTCTACAAACTGCTGAATAACCCCTAACGCATCCTCCATGGTATAGGCAGGCACAAATTCCGTCTGTCCGTTTCTCTTAGCTTTACGATTTCTCCATTCTGCCTCAAACATCTGAATATGTGCACTGTCACGAAGCATAATATCGCACAAATCACAAGTCGCCGCAGTTGCATAAATCGGACCTCGAAATCCTCTGGCATGTATCAACGGAAAATTACCGGAATGGTCAATATGTGCGTGTGTCAGTAATGCAAAATCCAATTCTGACGCCGCTACCGGAATATCCTGATTTTCATACTGGTCGGGCCCCTGTTCCATACCACAATCCACAATAAATTTCTTGCCTGCTGCCTCTAAGAAGTAACAACTTCCGGTAACCTCATGAGCAGCCCCTATAAAAGTCAGTTTCATAGAAAAACCCCCTTTTGTGGTAAAATGAATGTTGCTATATTCATTATACCCCAGTAAAGAGGGTTTTGACAGGACTTTATTTATTTTTTAGGAAATTTAATAAATTGTGTAGTTAATCTACGAGAATACCATCTGTGATAGGTGTTTTGCTTTCAGTCACTCCGTTTTTATATCCCACACAAGCAGCTTTCACTCGATAATGGTAGTCTCTGGTAACTTGTAAATTATAACTTTTGGTAAAATAAGAAGTATTGTATGCTGTATCAGAATACGTTCTTACATTATACCACGTACCATTGGAATATCTCTGTACTGTCATCTTTAAAACTATTTTATCACAGGTAACACTTCCAAAAACTGCCCCATAAACATTGACACTTCCGTTTCCATTATCTGATATACGTATTGTAGCTTGGTCTAAAATATTTCCTTTTTGTTGAATATCTGTACTTACTTCTGATATTTTTGCATTTGTTAAAAGTACATTTTTCTTGTCTTCTTGAACGCTATTTGCAAGTACTGTTGTATTCATAGCTATCAATAGCATTAAAATCGTAACTATTTTTAATATTCTTTTCTCTCTTCTCATATATCTCCTCACTAATATACAATATCCTGTGCTATTTTTTCTATTTCTTCTTTAGGAAATTTCCCAAATAATTCATAATAAATATTTTTATATTCCCAACTAAGCGTATATGTTGGTTTTTTATCATCCTTCTCATATATCTCCCATAATGCCATTTCAAGGTTTGGAATTACTTTGTTTGAATACTTTTTTATCTCCTTTCCTATATCATTTTGGGATAAACTAGCTGCATCTTTTAAGTTTGCCATCATCAACAAATATACATAATTATCTTGATAAGAGTATTGAATAAATGCTGTCTGTGCCTCTTCGTCTACACTATAGTTCTCATATTCCATTCCATTAGGCATATAAAAAAATTTGGGGATTTTAATTTCTAAGGAATTTTCAATTTTCTGATAAGCATATTGTTCCGTCCTGTCACTTTCCAATACTTCATTGTTATTTACTTTTGTATTCACATCATTTCCAAACAACTCATTCATCTCCCTCATGATGTATGCTCTGTTTGCCTCACTGCTCATAGAAATGCCGAATACACCGATTAGGACTGCTGCCGCAACAGAAGCCCAACGCACCACTCTCTTTCTCCCTGTATTTCCCTGTTTGCTCTTGCTTTTGTCCACATGCTGTTTTACATTTTTTAATTCTTTTAATTTACTTGTGTGTTTTTCTCTATCATCTACATTTGTCACATAATTGTTTGTGTCTTCAGTCGACTCACGCCTTCTGATTTCAGCCATTAATTTTTGAAAGCCATCTTCTGTGGGTTCACATTCCAAAGATTTTGAAATTTCTTCCGCCTCTTTTTCGATTTCTTCCGCCTCTTTCAAAAATTCTTCCAAAATTTTCTGATTTAATTCTTCATCATTCAAATTTTCAGTAAAAAAGGTTTCACATTTTTTCTCATTTTCTTCTGATTTCCCCATGAAACTCCTATCTTTCCTTGACTTTTTTTCATAACTGTATCATATTATCTTATAGTTACTATTTTGAACTAATCAGGAGGAACACCATGAAACATATCGTACTTACCGGCGGTGGAACTGCCGGACACGTTACCCCAAATATAGCTATGATACCACGCTTGAAAGAGCTGGGATACAAAATTTCTTATATCGGCTCTTACGAAGGTATGGAAAGAAAGCTCATTGAGGAACTTGACATTCCTTACTATGGAATTTCTTCCGGTAAATTACGCCGTTACTTTGATGTCAAAAACTTTACTGACCCGTTCAGAGTTATAAAAGGTTTCTTTGAAGCTAAAAAATTAATGAAGCAGTTAAAACCTGATGTCGTATTCTCTAAAGGCGGTTTTGTTACAGTACCTGTTGTAATTGCAGCAAGCAAAAAACATATACCTACCTTTATTCACGAGTCTGACATGACACCGGGACTTGCAAATAAAATATCCATTCCTTTTGCAACAAAGGTTTGCTGTAATTTCCCTGAAACAGTTTCCCATCTTCCGGAGGACAAGGCTGTTCTTACCGGAACACCTATACGTCAGGAATTACTGGAAGGAAATCCGGAAAAAGCGCTGGAATTTACAGGTCTTTCCAAGGATAAACCTGTTATCCTCATCATTGGAGGAAGTCTGGGCGCTGCCGCTGTCAATGACGCAGTAAGAAAAATTCTCCCTGAATTATTAAAAGATTTTCAGGTAATCCACCTCTGCGGTAAAGACAAAGTCGATGAAACTTTATCTAACGTTAAGGGATATGTACAATATGAATATATCAAGCAAGAACTTGCTGATTTATTTGCTTTAGCCGACCTTGTGATCTCCCGTGCAGGTGCAAATGCAATTTGTGAGCTCAGTGCTTTAAACAAGCCTAACCTCTTAATTCCACTTTCCGCACGTGCAAGCCGTGGAGACCAGATTTTAAATGCTCGCTCTTTTGAACAGCTTGGTTATAGTAAAGTTCTGGAAGAAGAAGAACTTACTAATGACGTATTATTAAGCGCTGTCCGTGATTTATATGAAAACCGAGAAGCTTATATTACAGCTATGTCTTCCAGTAAGCATAAGGACTCTATTCAACAAATTGTCCAGCTCTTTGAAAACGCAGTAAACAAGACTTTATAAGTCTTCAAACTTATTTCTGTAATACTTATTAATCCAAACTTTTATCCTGTGCCTTTTGGCTCTCAGACTTTCTACTGAAATGCCAAGGGCACGGGCAGTTTCTAATGCATTTTGACCTTCTACATTCATTTTCATAACAATTTCGTACCACTGACTATTTTTCTTTTCCAAATCTTCAAAAAATTTTCCCGTAAACTCTTGCATAACAAGCTTCTTTGTTGTTTCTTCCTCCACAGATGATTGTTTTTCTGAACGATTTGAAGTCCACATAATTCCTTCCTCTGCGAAAAGTTCTTCTTCATTTGAAGCTCCTGCAGTTACTTCATGTACCTGATATGATTTTCTGCAAAAGTCAATGGCTTTTCTCTTTGCATTTACTATCAACCATTGCTTATGGTATTCTTCCTGTAAAGTATCTGCTTTTTTCAAAAACGAAATAAAAACTTCTTGGCTTACGTCTTCCGCAAAGTCAATATCACGCAAAATACTATACACTACCTTTTTCACTATTTGATAATGCTGACGATAGATTTCTCGAAATTTCTCTTCTGTCATCTCTTTATCCAACTTCTAAATTTTAGACCTGAGAAAATTTTTCTAAAATCTCATCTCTATCTTCTGGTTTAAGAGTGCCCGGTTCCCATGTAATTCCCACACCATCATTTTCATTTCTCGGAATTAAATGCATGTGGAAGTGAAATACAGTCTGCCCCGCTGCCGTTCCATTGTTCTGAACAACATTGTAACCATCGCAGTTCAACACTTTTTTCATTTTCTTTGTCACTTCTTTTGCTAATATCAAAGCTTTTCCTGCCAAATCATCAGGTAATTCATACAAATTCTCAAAATGAGCCTTTGGAAGAATTAGAGCATGTCCCTTACTGGCAGGTCCCAGGTCTAAGATTACTCTAAAATCCTGATCCTCATAAAGTGTTGCGGCTGGTATTTCTCCGTTTGCAATTTTGCAAAAAATACAGTCTTTCATTTTCATAATCTCCTTTCACTTATATATCCGAATAAAAACCTGTAAATATTACTTCTGTTTTGTCGAATTTTGGCATATAAAACTATTTGCTATTTAAAAACAGGGATGTTACACTTGTTTTTGAAAAAATAAAGAGGGGGTAACCATGAACACTCAAATAAATCAATCCAATCAACATATTACTGCAAAGGAAGAACCTGATTATCGTCAATTATATGAGGAGCTTCAAGTACAACAACAATTTACATTATCTCATGTTTCTCACGAAATCCGTAATCCGGTAACATTAATCAACAGCTTTTTACAACTGCTGGAGTCTCATCATCCCGAATTAAAAGAAGATAAATACTGGGGAAAGATTATGGAAAATATGGATTTTCTGAAAACGCTTCTTAATGAATTTTCCAGCTTTAATAATTCCGGCAAACTAAATATCCAGGAATTAGACCTCTCAGAGCTTCTGGAAAATCTGGCTGTTTCCAGTTTACCTACTTTAGAAAGCTACAACGTTTCTCTTGTTTTAAATATTGAGCCAAATCTGCCTGTCATTCAAGCAGATAAAACGAAAATGTCCCAGCTGATTTTAAACCTTTTAAGAAATTCTTCAGAGGCAATTAAAACAGAGGGTATTATCCATTGCTCTTTAACCTCTCAAGAGAATTATCTTGTTCTTTCTGTTAAGGACAACGGAAGCGGAATTCCTGTTCTGTATCAAGAAGACCTCTTTGAACCATTCATTACTCATAAACAGGAGGGCACAGGTCTCGGACTGCCTATCTGCAAAAGAATTGCAGAAGCCCATAATGGAAGTATTTCTTTTCAATCCGTTCCTGAAAAAGGTACTGAATTTACCGTTCTACTACCTATACGACAGCCTTTATAATCTTCTTTGATACACCCTGCGATAACAAAGGACAGCTAAAATAAATCCACTTATCAATCCACCAAAGTGTGCTGCATTATCCACACCTGTACTTGTCATTCCAAAATATAGACTTAATCCGGCCATGACAATTAACTGTCGAGTGGTAAAATTTTCAATTCGTCCTCTGTTTGCAATAACAATATAGATGAGCGCACCGATGACTGCAAAAACTGCACCGGATGCTCCTGCCGAAATAAAATATTTGCCGTTTTTTATTTCCAGATATATGGACAATACATTTGCCCCTATACCTCCGAGGAAATAGATAAGCAAATATTTTATTTTGCCTATATTTCTTTCCAGACAATCTCCCAAAAACAATAACACCAGCATGTTATTCCCCAGATGCTGAATTCCAAAATGCAAAAACATGGATGAAATCAGGCGATAATACTCATGAGACTGCAAAACTGCTGGTGTATAGCAGCCACCCCAGCGTAAAATGTGGTAGGTATCCAAAGATGAGCCGGTTACTTCTACCAGTAAAAATACCAGCAAATTAATGCCAATCAAAAGAGTATTAACCGGAACTTCTTTTCTTTTTCTCAGAAAATATTTGATTTCATTTTCCGTTTTTTTTCTTTCCATTCCTGAATAATTATTTTCTGTATTCATCACTCTTCCTTTACTTCCATAGCTATCTATCTTTTTATCATCCCTATTTTACCATATTTTTCCAAAATCAGCATTACATTTATCAATATATAAGTACCTTTTTTCTGCAAAAACAATCGTATTTTCTTCTTTTAATAAATATTCTGTCTCCGGTTGTATGATTTCTCCGTCTAATTCCGTTCCGTTTCTGGAATTTAGGTCAATTAAAAATGTCTGATTATTTCGACAGATAATTTTCGCATGAACACGACTGATGGTAGGCACACTCAGACAGATATCAACCCTTCCTCTTTGACTTCCTATAATTGTATGTTCTTTTTCCAGAAAAAATTTCTTTCCCGTTTCTATTTCTAAAAGATAAGATTTCCCTTGGACTTCTGACTGTAAAAGTACAGTTTTCCCAAAATCCTCCGACATCTCTTCCTGCCTTTCCTCTTCCCCCATTATTCCTGTTACTTCTTCCCTTTCAAAAGTCTCCAGAATATGATTTTCTAAATCTTGCTTTCTATATTTCCAAAAATAAATCAATCCGCCTACGGCAATCACAAATACTATAAGAAAAACTGCTGCAATCCCCAAATAACGTATTCCCATATTGGATAAATATCTTGCCAAAAAGATGACAACTCCTATTACCAAAAAAATTCCTACTACAAATATTTTCTTTATGGGAGGTTCTTCTTCCTCCTCTTCCTTATAAAAATCATCTAAAATTTTCTGTCTTTCTTTTTGCTCCTCCTTATTTTCTATCTCAAAATCAGTGTTTCTATTTTCTGTTTCTCCATAAAGAAGCTTACGTATATCATCCGGTTGAAGGCGATTTTCTACTGCAAGCTTGTGCATACCATATCCGAGGGTTACTGCGCCTTTATCCTTATGCTCGATTTTAGGCAGTAAATATTCTGTAAGAACACAAAACTCCTGTTCTATGGTATTTTCTTGCTCTGGAAACCAGAAAAAGGAGTAGGTATCTTTATCTAAGTTTTTGTATAAATACGCAGGATTTAGAAGCAAAAAATCTCTGTTCAGCAAATATTCATCTAATTTTTCTAAAACCGAAACTATTTGTAAAAAAAGCTCTTTTAAAGTATCCTTATCAAATTTTCCTTTCTCATACAGATTTTCAAGACTCTGACTCCCTGTAATTTCATAATAAAGATATTCTTTTCCATTTATCCGCTGCATTTTACAAGGAAGTAATCCATGCACTTGATTTTCCAGCAAAATACGAGTTTGATAATTATCCTTTAAAGGGTTTTCCAATGGTAAAACGGCGAAATTACAGCTCATATTTCTCTTAAAGGTAATCTCCAAAGTGCTCCCTCCCTTCTCTTATTTTTTCATTCTATATTTTGTGAAAATCTGCGGTATTTTTGCACTTTTTCAATAAAATCCACCGGTTTTATTACCTTGCTTTTCCACTTTTCCTTCATGCTCCAGTTCAAATTTTGGAACGGAATGTAAAACTCCTTTTGAAACCCTACCGATATTTCTTTTTTTCCTCCGCTTACCGTATAGGACTCCTGCATATCCGCTGCTTTTTGTTTTGTTTCTTTTACTGCGGTTTCTTCGCTTATCACCGATCGACCGCTTCCATACACAGAAAGCTCGCAAATTTGTGCTGTCTTCCAAACCTTTGTCTGCGTGCCCCATATCAAAAACAGAGAAGCAAAAATTACCAACAGCCATACACCGCTTATCAATGCCATTTCTACCGTATAACTTCCTTTTAGTCTTGATTTTTTTATATCATCCACATATACGCACCTGCCATCCCCATTGTTAAAAAAGGGAGAAACGGAATTTCTCTGTCTTTTCTCCCTCTGTTTCTCACAAAAATAAAAACTGCCCATAAAAAAGCGCCGAAAAGTGCCATTGATAAAATGCCCAATGTATTCCAAATTCCTACGGATAGTCCCATAAGCAAAATAATCCAGCAATCTCCGTAACCTATTGCTTCTTCGGATGCTTTACTGATTATAAAGAAAAGAATACCCGGAATACTTCCCATAAGGGCAAATACTGATTTTTCATATATATTTTCGCCTTGAAAAAGCACTTCCCCTATAAACGTTCCCATCACAAATATTCCGTAAAAACCAATTTTCCACAAAGCAACTGTCTTTTGTTTTCCATCTTCCACACTACACAGCAGAAGAATACACAAATGCACCAGCCATTTTTCTTTCACACATTTATCCTCCACACCTGTCACAAATATTCAAATGTTTTACCTGCGATTTCTTCACCAGCTTTACGTGACGTGTCAATCCGCCGCATTTCTTGTCCTTATGATAGCGGTTTCCCGTGGACGTAACGTAAACGGTTGTCGGTTTCTCTCCTATTTCCATACATCTCTCACAGCTATGATACTTTTCTCCATATATATTTTTCTTCTGTTCTGCATGAGAATAGGACATTCCCTGTACCGAAAGTCTTAAATGACTGCAAGAAGCGCTGGTATGATAAACACTTTCCCAATCCGTAACATAAACCATTTCTTCTTCCTGAAGCAGTTCCTCCTTAGGCGTATATCCAATCCATGCTCTCGCCTGCCCCTTCACCTGAAATCTCACAGGAAATGTCTGAAAAGGTGTAAAAGGAGCTTGATAGAAAAAGGAAGCTTTCAAAGAAATCCTTCCATTTTCGTATACGGACTGTGCCAGATTTATTCCGTGAACACCGCCTACGACCCCAAGCAAAGCTTCACCTGTAAGCTTTTCCTGCACTTTCCTCCTCACATAGATTTGGCAAACAGCATTACTTACTGTTCCCACCGGTGATTGTGTATCGTCCTCCTGACAATACGCATACATTCCCAGTTCTTTTGCGCTTTCGCACAAGGCGCTCTGTATCACTGTTGTTATTCTGTATAAATCTAAAATTCCTGCTAATATTACCACGGCAAAAAAGAAAAGAGGCAGAACAACCGCACACTCCACAGTCAAGCTCGCCTTTTGCCGAAGAACTCGCACCTCCTTCTTTTGTTTTCTCTGCTTCATGGTTTTCTACCTCCCCTTCTGCCATTTTACATATCATAAGAATACATTCTTTCCGCCTGCCATATCTTATTCTCCGGCCCTGCAATCTGAAAGCTGACAGCAACGGTATCGATACACGCATCAAAAGCAAACTTTTCCTTTCCCTCTTCCTGCCGAAGATTAACTTCTATCACATCCATAATTCGCATTACCAGTTCCTGTTCCGGCACACTCATCAGTAAAATCCGAAGATATTCCTCATAATCCGCTCCTTTTTCTGTGCTTATCCCTGTATCTGCCCTCAAATCAGAAAGCTGTGTCTTCCAACTGCCGCTATCCTTAACCAAAGGCACACAACCACCGGACAGCAAAGCCTTTACATCTGCAATTCCTTCTATATACGCCCATCCTGCTGCCAGTACCCCTTGCACAAAAGTCATCCCTTCAGGTATAAGCAAAAGAAACGACAACGCAGAGGCGCATGCTGCTAGTTCTCCCCTTTTCTGTGGGTTGGTATAAAGAAACGCCAGATTACTGATTTCACGAAGAAGAAGCAGCTTTTTCACAACAGAGGACAGGTTTTCTCTATCCCCCTCTTTTCCACCTAAAAGATATTCTATTTCATAAGCTAAGGGCGTTTCTGCTCCGTCTGTAAAGCTTTGAAACTTCTCAAAAGCATATTCCTGAATAAAAATCTTATCGGCAAATCCCTCTTCTGCTTCCAGCTCCGGAAAATCCCCCATTCCCTGCTGCCTTTCCCTCTTTGATAAAACAGCCGATAAATCGATGTTTTTTTCCGATACATTTACACCGGAAGGTAAAACAAAAGATAAAAATCCATTTTCTTTAAAGCTTTTTATAATTTCTAAGGGATTATTGGTCTCTGAAATTTCCGGCATAGGCGTTGTTTCTTCCGGATTTATTTCCTCCATTCCATTGTTTTTTATGTTTTCCTGTTCCTCCAACACTTGTTTTTCTTCCTCTGTTTTCTTCAGCAAAGCCTCTATGCCTGCATTGCCCAGATTTTCTTTCATATAACGGATTATTTGCTGCTTCACCGCTGCTCCGTTCTTATCCGATGCCGCCCGAAACCCGTCTGCGGCACATATCTGTACGGCACATTTTGTCAGTCCTGAGTCTAAAACAGGTTTCATGTAGTCCTCTAAATGATTTAATACCTGAGCTATCTGTATTCTGCCGGTATTATAAGATGCGTCCAGAAAAAACAGATTATACCTTTCCAGAAGCTCTCTGTCATATTCCGAAAAAAGTGAATATAAGCCTGTATCCATACTATTAACAGCCTGCGCTCTGGCACAGGCTGTTCGAGATGACTGAATGCTGACTGTAATAAGCGATAACAAAACCAAAAGCAAAATGCTCATAGCTGCGGTCATACTTCCCTTTTGCTTCACTCTCTCACCTCTATATGCTGTTACTCTGCTTTGTAATTTTAGATAAAATACTTTTCACCAGACTGGTAAGCTGTTCCTTGAAAATCAAAACCAAACCGATAAGCACCACAAGTATAAGTATAATTTCTACTACGCCGACAGCATCCTCTTCCTGCCAAAATTCCTTTAATACTCCCATAATTCTTACCTCCTGTTATAAAAAACTAAAAAATGCCGGTATCATTAAAATCATTAACACAACAATCAGTTGCAGTACCATAGGAAGCAAAAGCTTCGTAGACGCCTCTTCTCCTTTTACCTTTGCACTGCGCTTTCTCTCGTCCTCTGCCACTGCCTCCTCCCTTTCCAAAAGCTCCAAAAGGTTCTGATTTCCCTTTTTCAAATTCTGCACTAATAAAACAGACAAAATTTTATACTGAGAAATCCCGCACCTTGTTCCGAAACGCTCATAGGCCTCTGCCTCATATATACCGCCCTGCATTTCTTTGCAGGTACGGACAATTTCTTCATACGCACTCCTTTCTTTTGCATGATATTTTTCCCTGCTGCGCAGATATCCGTCTGCAATTTTTTCCATAGCCTTTCGTATGGTAAATCCGGCTCTTAAAAACAACACCAATTTCTGAACAATATCAGGATAATCTCTCTGCATCTCCTTTCTCACAAGCTCCTGCTGCTTTTTCGCTTTTTCCTTCTGCAAGGGATAAACACCCAAGCCCAATACCAAAGACAGCATACAGATAATTCCTCCTGTCTGTATTCCCGTTCTCCTATAACGAATTTCTTCTCCCTGTACTGTTTGGGGAAGATATAAAGGTCCTGAAGGATTTTCGCTTAAGAGCTCTGCTTCTTTTTGAATTTCCTTCTGTATTTTTTCTCTTTCATTCAATTTCGATGGATAAACCGTAATCTCAGCATTCCATATATCTGTTACTTCTCCAAGAGAAAGAAACGCAGCCACTTCCACACTTTCTCCCTTTTCAGAAACACCTTCTTGCGGTATTCCCTCCCAGCTCAATATATCCGGATTTCCTGTACTCCATGATATTTGTACCGGATTTTCTTCCAAAGCCTGCGGAAACCGAAAGTCACCTCCTTCTTTCTTTGCCTTTTTCAACCACTTGTCCAACTCTTTTTTGGCTTCCTTTACATAGTTTTCCATCTCCTTTTCCGTGTATCTTTCTTCCTCTACATAAACTGTAATTTCCTGTGTTTTTCCCTGTGTTTCGGCAAGAAGTGTCTCCTCGTACCCGCCTTCTCCATAAGGATTTCTTTCCAGATACTCCATACTTCTTTCTTTGTCTTCTTTTATAAAAATTCCTATACCCAAAAGATTTCCAAGCAAAATAACCGACACCGCCATACAAAAACTCTTTTTGTCCTTTCCCCACTCTTTAAACATCAATCTGAGTCAACCTCACTCCCCATTGAAATGCCGCAGTATACAAAAGAAGGCAAGCTGTCATAACGCAAATCCCCACCGGATTTCCATATAACACACTTAAAAATTCCGGAGAAGTAATCTGCATATAAAGAATAATCCCCAGAGGAATAAAGCTCATAATCTTCTGTTCCATTTTTCGAGATGCCAAAACAGCATCAATCTCCTTCTTCACCTGAATACGTTCTTCAATAGACGAAATACAACGGTTTAAAATTCCTCTCATATTTCCTCCCATTTTCTTTGCCTGTATCAATACATCTGTAAAATTCAAAATATCTTCTACTCTGCTTCGAATTCCCAAATCATACAGCAATTCTTCTAAGGGTATGCTGTGTCCCAGTTGTCTTTCTATATAGGCAAATTCCCTTGCCATCTCTGCTTTTTCTCCATACAGTCTTTCCAAATCTTTTCTTGCTTCCCTTATGGTGTTATCTAAAGAATAACCTGCCGATATCCCCACCTGCATAGCATTTAAGGCATCTTTAAACTGATAATTTAGCCTTTTCTTTCTCAGACGGATTTGTTGTTTTTTCCTTTGATGTATGTACCAGAAAGGTAACGGAAGCATAAAGAAAAAAACTGCCGTGCTCTTATAAAACAAATAATTTATTCCCATGCAGGCACACACTGCTTCCATAAGATAAAGTCCCCACTGCTGTACAGAAAGATGATAAACATCATAATCAATTTTATTCACAGGATAATTCCTGCCTTTGTAAGCTTTTCGGTGTGATAAAGCTGTCCTCTTTTTTCTAAATTTCTGTTTCTGACAAATAACGGATTTAATACAACCTCACCTTCCTTTGAAATTTCTTTAATCTCACAGATTTCCAATACTTTTCTGCTTTTATCTGACATTCTTCCTAAATGTATAAAGATATCAAAGCCTGACACAATCTGGCGGCGAATAACCGGTATAGGCAAATCTATTCCCATCAAAACCATTGTTTCCAGCCTGCTTATCATATCCTGACAGCTATTGGCATGAATGGTGCTCAGGCTTCCGTCATTTCCTATATTTACAACCTGCAAAAGCTCTGCCGCTTCCTTTCCTCTCACCTCTCCTACAATAATTCTGCTTGGTCTCATACGAAGGCAGGTTCTCAATAAATCTCCGATGGTAATTTCCTGAGATTTCTCAATATTCGCCGGTCTACATTCCAGACGAACCAGATTTTCTATCCCCTGAATTTGCAGTTCTGCATTATCTTCGATAGTAATGACTCTCTCATCCTTGGGAATATATTCTGATAACGCATTTAAAAATGTAGTTTTTCCCGAACCTGTCCCACCTCCTATTAAAATCGTATAACCTGCTTTCATAAGCTTTTCTAAAAAAATAGCTGCATCTTCTGTAATGCTCTCCAATTTCAACAAACGTTCCATAGTAATAGGCTTTTCCGGAAATTTTCTTATGGTAAGCACCGGACCGTCCAGCGCAACGGGAGCAATAACCGCATTTATTCGTTCTCCTCCTGCCAGTCGTGCGTCTACAATGGGCTGCAGCGTATTGATTACACGATTGCATTTTGATGCCATTTGCTGAATAACATCCTCCAGCTTTTCCGGAGAAGAAAAGCTCTTTTCAAAAGCTTCGATTTTACCGTCCTTTTCTATAAAAATTTTATTCCATCCATTAATCATAATCTCTGTGACATCATCGTTTTCCAGCAGCTCCTCCAGAATATCCATACGCCGTACAGACATAAAAAGTGCATTTCGCAGACTTTCTCTCTGTGCAATAGGCAAATATTTTTTCTTGCCGTGCTGATGTAAAATTTCATCAATTATCTCCAAAACATCTTCATCTAAATCTTTCCATGTATTTTCCAGCCTTTCCACCAATGTTTTTCGCAAATCTTGAAATTCATCACTGCTTTCTTCTTTCATAATTTTCCAGCACCTTTCTCACAAAACTTCCCCAAGGTCCCATTTTCAGTTCCTGTACTGTGTTTATTCCTTCCATACTCTCGCCGGTAAGAGAAACTATCCTTATCCTATCTTTCTCTATAACACCCCAATTTTCCATCAAGGTATGGAACTGAGAAAGTTTACAGTCTGCTATAAATCCTCCCTTTACAGGCACATAAATTTCACTGCATAAATTCAATACAGAAAACAGCTCATCCACTGCACTGCTGATATTCAATATCAAAACATGATATCTGCCGCTCTTTTTCACAGCTTCAAAAAGCCTGCTCCAATGTACAAAGGGAATTGATTTAATATCCTCCGGCGACTCCACAGGAGGCAGATAATCCATATCCCCCTGCTGCTGTATCATCCCTTCCACTTCCTCCCATAAATTTTCCTTTCCGCAGCGCAGTGCAAAAAAGAAATCCGTAAGGTTTTTCTCGTATTCTCTCAAAAATAACTGCTCCAATCCTGCAAAATCTTCCATGCTGATATACAGTACCCTTTTCTCTTCTCCCAAAATCTGTGCTGCCGCCAATGCAAACAAACAATTTGCACAGATTTCAGAAGGTGAATAAATTCCCACAATTTTCATGCCCTGTCTTGCATCCGAGCAGAAAGGAACCTGCGTTTTTTCCGTATAGTATTCCATCACCTCCTTAATTACACTTTCCGCCGACTGATACTTATAGATACACTTATACGGCGATTTTGGCTCCTCTTTTTCATCAGAAAGCACCACTACATTCTCTTCTTTTATCTGCTGTATCCGTTCATCTACATCTTTCTGTGCAATCAACAACATAGGCGGAGGCTGACTTCCCACCGAACTGTAAAATTTTTCCACATCTGTAAAAGCTTCTGCACGAAACGGAAGCTTTTTCTTATTGTTCAAATACTCTGTAAAATTACAGGCATAATCCGTATCTGAGTCACAGACTGCAATCATATTTTTCTTCAATAAAATCCTCCTACATAAAGCATGACGCTTAGAAATATCGGTACTGTAAAATGGAAATTTTCAGGTCGACTGCCCTTTTTCCTGTAAGCACACAGCACCCTGCTTTGACTATATTCATAAACATAATTGAAAAAATAAGAAAATCGCTCTTTGAAATTTCCACAGGAAATCAGAAATGCGAAAGATAAAAGTCCTCCCAGAAAAAGAGAACAAAGAATAAGCTTAAAAACAGCAGTTACACCTAAAAAAATTCCCAGACCGGAAAATAATTTTATGTCTCCTGCACCTAACATTCGAAAGTAAAACAACGGGAACAGCAAAACACAGGGCAATAATAATCCCAAGCCTCCTGATAAAGTCCCAGCTATTCCATTTGCTCCCATCTGCCAGAAAAAGCCTGTCAGAAAAAACACTACAATAAATCCGTTCACCACCCTTTCCATCAGAAAATCCATGCACATGGCAATACCCGAAAAACACAATACAAATAACGATTGTACTGACAACAAATCACCTCTTTTATTTTATAAAATCTTTGGAAAATCCCAGTCGAACGACTGTAAGAATATCTTGAAGTTGTATCTGATTATAGTCTCAGAAAAAGGATTTGTAAAGAGAAATTATTACTAATTTTTCGATTTGGATAGACTACACAAAATTAGCATTTGCAATCTCTGTGATTTTCAGTTAAAATATTGAATAGAAACAGTAATAAGGAGTATAGACTATGGGACTTATTATATTTTTAGGTGACAGTATTACCGATGCCGGCAGGAAAACTTCTCCTAATGAGCTGGGATTTGGTTATGTAAATATATTTTCAGAACGTTTAAAAGCGCAAAGCCAGAACTGGAACATTCTCAATCGTGGTGTAGAGGGTTATGTCGTACAAAATGTTGCAGAAACTCTCCATCGTGAATGTATTTCCTTAAAGCCTGATTATATCAGTATTCTGGTGGGAGTGAATGATATCGGACTGATTGCAAATTCCTCTGCTTCCGAACAGGATAAGCTCTATATGCTGGAAGACAGTATCCGTGCCTATCACGAAATGCTTTTTGATTTATCCAGAGAAACACAGGCAAAAGTCATTATTTTAGAACCTTTTATTCTGCCTCAGCATGAAAAATATGAAGACTGGGTACCATGGCAGAAAAAAATGTCTAAAAACATTCAGAAGCTTGCCCGCAATTATGGCGCTTATTTCATTCCACTGCAAACACCTTTGAATAATAAAATTCAGGAACAGGGATATGAAAATATTACTACCGACGGTATTCATCTTACCACTCAGGGACAGCAGCTCCTTGCAGATATTGTAAAGGACTCTTTCCATTTATAAATTTTTTCAAAATTTAATCTTTCAAAAACAAAAGGCGGGATATACCTCAATGTGTATATCCCGTTGCTATTTCAACAAATTTTCCCGATACAACTTCAGCTAAATCTTTTGGATTTAATTTCAATGTCGTACCAATTCTTCCTCCGCTTACATAGATTTCCTCATACGCAAGAGCACTTTCATGAATAATGGTAGCGTACTGTTTTTTCATTCCCAACGGACTGCAGCCGCCTCTCACATAACCGCTCACTTTTGTAATATCCTTTACATGAATAAGCTCTACGGATTTTTCACCCACTGCTTTTGCAGCTTTTTTCAAGTCAATTTCAAGAGCAATGGGAATAACAACAACATAATACTCTTTACTTTTCCCCTGCACAATCAAAGTTTTAAAAGATTGCTCCACAGGAGCTCCTGTTTTTTGTGCGGTATGGAGTCCGTCAATAAACTCATCGCACTCATATTGAAGAACCTCATAAGGAATTTTATTTTTCTCTAAAATTCTCATTGCATTTGTCTTAATTTCTTTTTCTTTATGCTTTCTCATTGCTTTACTCCTATAATTTCAAATGCTTCATAAAATGTCTGTAAAGTACGCAGCCTACAAAAGCCGCCAAAAGCTCTGCGATTGGGAAGGTAATCCATACCCCAAACAGCCCCATACTCTTGGATAATAATGCAGCTAAAGGAATAATAATTACCAACTGACGCAGCACAGAAATCACCAGTGACTGAATTCCTTTTCCCAACGCTTCAAATGCGCCGGAAAGTACGCAGCCTACCGTGGAAATTAAAAATCCCACAGCAATCACCCGAAGCATGGGTACGCCGATTTTCAGCATTTCCTCATTTGCATCAAACAACTTCATAATAAATCCCGGAAACATCAAAAACAACAGCATACCTGCCAGCATAATTACACCGGTTGCTTCCATACTTGCCTTTAGCGTTTCCTTCATACGTTTTTTATTTCCCGCACCATAATTGTAGCTCATAATCGGACGCATCCCCTGCACAACACCGTTTGCCGGCATATATACAAAAGACTGGATTTTAATGTAAAGTCCGAATACTGCAATGGCAGTTGCTGAAAAAGCTGCCAAAACAGAATTTAAGGCTGCTACCAGAATAGACGGCATTGCCATCATAATGGCGGAAGGAATTCCCACCGTATAAATTTTTTTCAAAATTGCTCCGTCCAGACGGAACCCTTTGAAATTGATTTTAATAGACGGACATTTTTTCAGGAAAAATCCCATAGAAAGCACTGCTGCTAAAATCTGTGCCGCAACCGTTGCAATGGCTGCACCCTGCACGCCCATCGCAGGCAAACCAAACCATCCGAAGATTAACACAGGGTCTAAGATAATATTAAAAATAGCTCCTATTCCCTGAAAAAACATAGGCATAATCATATTTCCCGTTGCCTGAAACAGTTTTTCGGAATATAAATGATACATACTTCCGACACTGAAAAATAAAACAATCTGTGTATATTGGCAGCTCATATCCAAAATCTCAGGACTGTCTGTAAACGCACTGAGAAATGGTCTTGTCAGGAAAATCCCCGCAAGTACAAACAAAAGCCAATGTACTGCGCAAAATATCAGTCCGTGGTTCGCTGTTGCCGTAACCTCTTTGTCATCCTTTGCACCCAGCGCTCTGGCAGCACAGGCACTTAAACCAATACCAAATCCACAGGATACTGCCAAAATCATATTTTGCAGCGGATACGCCAGGGAAACTGCTGTCAGAGCGTCTTCACTTACTCTGGCTACATACATGCTGTCTACAATATTATATAACGCTTGTATCAACATAGAAATCATAGGCGGCACAGACATGGAAATCAAAAGGGGCATTACTTTTTTTGTCCCCATTGCATTTGTATTTTTATCCATTTTTGTTTTCCCTCCTTTTATACCTCATACAGCATAACGATTTCCGTGTTTTTTGTCAATCATTTCATACATACCGCACTGCTTTTCGGAAATACTAAAAGAAAAACAGGAGGCGCATTATGAATAAAAATACGATAAAAAATTCCCATTTTGACAAATTCAACGTAGAAGCCACTTCCATCAATGATTTAGACGGCTGCGCTACAACAGAGGCTACCGGACTCATCCCCGCCATGCCGAAATCCCTCTCGGAAATTGACTCCTATAAAAAAATACTTCCCTACTCTCCTGATTGTTATGTGGAGAAAACAGACAAAAAAAGAGAGCAGTAAGAGGCTGATTTTCAGCTTCTTCTTGCTCTCCTGCCAAATTATTCTTCTTTTTTAGTCTTCTTTGAGGTTTCCTTGTCTGTCTGACTGTCCTCATTCTCCTTTTGCTTGTCCGACTTACTGTCTGAATTTACAGTCTGCCCTTCTGTCTTTTCTGACGTATTGCTGCCTTCCTTCGTATCTTTTTCTGCATCTCCCTGTTTCGCATCTACTTCTTCGCCGGAAGTCTTCTCTGTGCTGTCGGTTACCGGAGTTGCCACTTTTTCAGCCGCTTCTTTTAAAGCAGCCACTGTAAACTCTGCTTCTTCATCTTCTGTATGAATTTTGTGTTCCTCAGCCAATGCGTCTGTGTAATCAGAAAGCTTATAAACTCCCATTTCTGTAAAATCGTCATTATAATGTATTACCAACGGAACTAAACCATATTCCTCAATAGTTACTTCTCCTGACTTCGCATCCTTTTTTAATGTAAATTCTGCCATTCCTCCCAGAAGATTTTCCAAAGATGACTGATGACTTACAAAATTTCCAAGAGAATAATACACCAGCATTTCTTTTCCATCCGGTCTTGTCAGCTTTCCGTATTTTTTCAAAATATGAGGATGTGAACAGATTACGACATCCGCTCCCTGTTCTGCCAGAAAATCAATTTTTTCCTGAAGCTTTTCGTCTGTATCCTCTGCGTCACTTTTTCCTCCGTGAAGATATACAATACTTACATCTGCTTCTTTTTCTGCCTTTGCCAAATCCTCTTTGATATTCTTTTCTGAATAGGTATCCACCATATAACTTTCTTCTTCCGGAATAGAGTGATTTTCACTTACCATAGAACTGTAATTCATCACGGCAACTTTAAAATTTTTCTTCTTAATTACCTGATATCTGGCTTCGTCAGCTTCTCCATGTATTCCAAGGTCGACAATCTTCGGATAGCTCTTCTTCCAAAACTCTACGGAGTCTGTAATTCCGTCACTTTCTCTGTCAAATGCGTGTTCTGTTGCCTGTGTAACAATGTCAAAGCCTGCTTTTACCAATGCGTCACCTACTTCTGTGGGCGTTGCAAAATCAGGATAACCTGCTGCCTTATCATGCTCCTTAATAAAAGGCGTTTCCTGATTTACTGATGCCAAATCAGCCTTTTCTATGTCTTCCTTAATGTTCTCATACAGAAAATCAAAATTCCACTCCTGCTCTTTACCGGAGTTAATAACAGCGTCGTGAATAAGATTATCCCCTACCGCTACCATCTGAAGCACATTCTCCTCTTCTGCTGCTGCCTCCTGTTTCTTCTGTTCTTCTATCTTCTTCGCCTGTTTTTCTTCATTTTTCTTATGTACAGACGTTCCCACAGCAATGCCGCCAACGACCAAAACAAGTGCGCCAATTCCTGCTAAAATCATTCTCTGGCGCATAATTCTCTGACGTCTTTTTCTTTCTCTGATAATTCTTCTGCGTCTTTCTATTTCCCGCCTTCTGGCTTCTTCTTCCGCTCTACGTCTTCTACGATGCTCGCTCATGATAATCTCCTTCCTTAATCATCACTTTATCTCAACATGCGAATTTTCGCATAAATTTTGTGAACTAATTATTTCACAATTATAATATGAGTTTTAAGTTTATGTCAACTTATTTACGCGCAAAAAAAGAAGATGCTGTATCAAACAACATCTTCCCAATAAATCAACCAATTCCTTTATAAACCAGTCCTAAAATAAATACAATAATTGTCAAAGGCACATAGATGTATTTTGCGGTAGGTTTGAAGATTTTTGAAAGCCCCTTTTTACGTCCTTCTTTCAATTCTTCCTTAATTTTATCAAATCCTAAAATATAGTAGATAGAAATTGCTCCCAGAACTGCACCAAACGGAACTACAATAATAGTAATAAAGTCCATCCATGTTCCTACTCTTGCTTCTTCTTCCATGAAAAGTCCGACAATAAGTGTCAGTGCACCGCAAAGTAAAACTGCATGATTTCTTTTTAATTTAAATTTATGCTGCCAGCTCTCAATCACAGCTTCAAACATATTGATTAAAGAAGTAATTCCTGCAAAACATACAGACAGGAAAAAGATAACTGCAAACAGTCTTCCCATCGGCATCTGTTTAAAAATGTTCGGAATAGTCACAAACATTAAAGACGGTCCTGCGGAAGGTTCAATACCAAAAGCAAATACTGCCGGCATAATTGCCAAAGCAGAAAGCATGGCTGCTATCGTATCAAAAAACGCTGTCTGCATGGATGCCCTTGGAATGTCTTCTTTCTTGCTTAAATAAGAGCCGTAAACAATCATCCCCGAACCTGTAATAGACAGAGAGAAGAATGCCTGTCCCATAGCCATTACCCATGTATCAATATTTGCCAACGCTTCCCATTTCGGTACAAACAAAAATTCATAACCCTCTTTTGCTCCCGGAAGGAAGAATACTCTTACTGCCAATATGGAAAACAATACAAAAAACAAAGGCATCAATATCTTATTTGCTTTCTCAATCTGCGTAGCCGCACCAATGAGAAGCACAATTACAGTAATTGCAATTACAAGTACGTGCCATGGCACATTTCCCATAAACGCAGTCACATCAGCAAAATATTCTGCTGAGTCCTGCTCTAAAACCGTATTTGTAACAGAACCGCATAAAAATCTCAAAACCCATCCGATAATTACAGAATATCCGATGGCAATTCCAAGAGAACCTAAAAGCGGTATCCACCCCAACACTTTTCCTACTTTTTCTTTCTTCTTTTCTTTCCAGCAAAGCTCGTAAGAACCCAGTGTTCCTGTTCCTGCTTTTCTGCCGATTGCAAATTCTGCTGAAAGTCCTACAAAACCAAACAAACAAATAAAGAAAATATAGGGAATTAAAAAGGCTGCTCCCCCATACTCTCCCAGTCGGTAAGGGAACATCCAGATATTTCCCAATCCTACTGCTGAACCTACGCAAGCCAGTACAAATCCCAGCGAATTTGTAAAGCTTCCATTTTTATGATTGTGCATATTTTTCCTCCTATCTCCCGATAATCTGCCCTTATTGGCAATATCACCGATTGATGCGTTAAATTTTAAAACTATACTTCATCAATGTAGCAAAGAATACAAGAAAAGTCAACCGGATATCCCTCTTTTTATGACGTTTTTTTTGCAGAAACATGGTATACTAAGTTAAAAAATCAGTTTATCGGCACATAGGTGTTGAATTATACTTGCAAGGGGGACTTTTCTAATGGATATTTTCACTTTCATTCTGGAAATTATTGGTACGGTGGCATTTGCTTCCTCCGGCGCCATGCTTGCGATTGAAAAGAAAATGGATATATTTGGTGTAAACATTTTAGGCGCTACAACAGCAGTTGGCGGCGGTATTATGAGAGATGTTATTTTAGGCGTAACGCCTCCTACTGCATTTGCCCAGCCTGTGTACATTTTATTCGCAATCATTACATCCACCTTATTGTTTGCCATTGTATATACCAATCCTGATATTATTCATTCTAAAATCAAAAATAAATTTTACGATAAGGTCATGCTCTGGTGTGATACTGTGGGCTTGGGAATTTTTACCGTAGTAGGTATTCAGACTGCTTCCCGCCATGTAACCGATGACAACGCCTTCTTTTTCCTGTTTATCGGTGTTCTTACCGGTGTAGGCGGCGGTGTTATCCGTGATATTATGGCAAGCGAAACGCCTTATATTCTGGTACGTGAGGTCTACGCCAGCGCTTCCATTGCCGGAGGAATTGTCTGCATTGTATGTCGAAGTACAATCGGAGAGGCAGCAGGACTTGTTCTAGGTCTTATTGTCACAGTAGTTATTCGTGCACTTGCAGCACATTTTCACTGGAACCTTCTGCGTATTCATTGACGAAGTTGAAAATCATGGTATGATAGATATAAAAAATAAAGGAGAGATTTCATAATGAGTAAAATTGATGAAGTAAGAAAAGCTATGGTTACTGCCATGAAAGCAGGTGACAAAGAACGTAAAGACTCCTTATCCATGCTGCTGTCTGCATTAAAAAATAAGGCAATCGACAAACGTGAAGATTTAACAGAAGCAGAAGAAAACGAGGTTGTTTTAAAAGAAATCAAACAGACAAAAGAAACTCTTGAGCTGACTCCGAAGGACAGAACAGAGATGATTGAGGAATGTACAAAACGTATTGCTGTTTACGAAGAATTTGCTCCGAAAATGCTGAACGAAGATGAAATTAAAGAAGTTATTCAGGGCATATTAAGCGAGCTTTCTATCGAAACACCGACCGGAAAAGACAAAGGCAAAATCATGAAAGTGCTGATGCCTAAGGTGAAAGGAATTGCTGACGGAAAGCTGGTAAATCAGGTTTTGGCAGCTATGATGGAGTAAATTATCTTTATCTGAATTTTTAGAAGGGAATATCTATTATGCTTTTACATACATAGATATTCCCTTTTCTATTTTTAAACCACTGCTAAAATTCTTTATCACAACAAAAAACACCGTCCCCGCAGCTCTCTTGTCTGCAAAAACAGTGCTTTTTCATGCGCCTTCAGGGACTCGAACCCTGGACAAATAGATTAAGAGTCTACTGCTCTACCAACTGAGCTAAAGGCGCTTATTTATTTTGTTTTCCTCAATGCAAAGAATATTATAACTGATACATTTTAAAAAAGCAAGCACATTTTTATACTTTTTTTGTTTTTTTTAAGAAACACTTTAGAAATATTTACACATTTTACGCTTAGTCTGTGCTCACTTTGAACTTGTAATCTCAAAGCGTGCTCGACAAATTCGCTAAAAGTGTATAAATATTTCCGAATAATGTTTCAAACAACAGTTCCACTTCTTCTATTTCCTTTTCACTTTTACAGAATGAAGCGTCTTTTCCACCTCTTCAATAGACCTTAAAACCTCCGAGGTCTTTGTTTTTTGCCTTCTGTTTTGATATGCCCATTGAAAAACTGCATCCTTTATTCCGCTTTTTCCTTTCATTGCAGACTCTCCAAAAAATTTCTTCTATTATATAGTCTATTGTCCTGCAATCAATTTGTGAATAGGATTTCCTTGAGAAGAGAATTTTTCTTCATATTCTGTCATCACATTTCCTTTATTCATTGCTTCATCATGATGAAGGTCAAAGGTATGTGCCAAGAGCTTCCATCCTGCTTCTTTTACTTCCTCCAAAGAAAATTCAAAGAGCTCTCTGTTATCTGTCTTAAATTCTACTACTCCTTCAGCATCCAGCACCTGCTGATATCTCTCCAGAAACTGACGGGAGGTTAATCTGCGCTTTGCATGTCTTTCCTTTGGCCATGGGTCTGAAAAATTCAAGTAAATCTTTTTTACCTCTCCTTTTTCAAATACAAGAGGCAGTTCCCTTGCATCCATACGAATGAAAAATAGATTTTTTAAAACTTTTCCTTCTTTTTCCTGCTCCTCTCTTTTCTGAAGCGCTCGCAGCAAAACACTGTCATACATTTCAATTCCAATAAAATTCACCTCAGGATAAAGCTCTGCCAAAGTCATAATAAAGCGACCTTTCCCCATTCCAACTTCAATATGAACAGGGTGATCATTCCCAAAAACTTCTGACCATCTTCCTTTTTTTTCCTGTATATCATGGATTACATATCTGCTATCTTCAATGGCATCTTTTGCCCCCGGTATATTTCTCAATCGCATTCGATATTCCTACCTTTCCAATTATTCTATAAAAGTATAACCGATACCCTATCTCCTGTCAAAGCCACAATAAATCCTGTGGTTTTTTTTTTGAAATAGTGTATAATAAGATGGACAAAACAAAAAGGAGGAAAGCCTATGGAAGACATTATCAACAAGCTTGCTGAAATAGAAGCTGCCGCCTCACATATCATGGAAGATGTTTCAGAGCAGAAGAAGCAGCTGGCACAGCAATATGAAGAAGCTGTCCAGCAGTTTGATTTCACCATAGACACGGAAAGCCAGAACCGCTCCGATACAATCCGGCGGGAATTGGAAGTCCAGATGAAACAGGAACTGGAAAAGCAGCGCAATGAGGCTGAACAGGTTTTAACCAGACTGGAAGCCTACTACACCAAATGTCATACGGACATGGCAAAAGAAATTTATGACAGAATATTAAGGATGTGAGAATATGGGAAGTCTGCTTTCTTACAGCGGTCTGTCCACAAAGGTACGGGCCATGCAAAGCAAGCTTATAAAAGAAGTCCAATATCAGGAAATTGCTCAAATGCCTTCTGTTACGGCTATTGTTTCTTATTTAAAGAAGCAGCCGGGATTTCAGGACCTTTGGGCAGATTTAGATGAAAACAGCCTCCACAGAGGAGATATTGAAAGGCTTCTTACTCATACCATTTATCAAAATTTTGCCAAGTTATACCGCTTCGCTAATCCGGAACAGCGAACCTTTATGGCATTGTATTTTAAACGCTATGAATTGGCAATTATGAAGGAATGTCTTAGAAAGGTCTTTGATAAAGGACACGCTGAGTTGAACCTTTCTCTTTTTAAGGACTTTTTCGACCGCCATTCAAAGCTGAATATTGAAAAGCTTGCAAATTCTTCTACGGTGGAAGAATTTATTTCTAATCTGGAGGGTTCCGAGTATTATAAACCCCTGAAAAAATTAGGGAATGATTACACCCCCAGAATTTTTGATTATGGTATGGCACTAGACCAGTATTATTTTGCCAATATCTGGTCCGTAAAAGAAAAACTCTTCAAAAAACGAGATTTAGAAGAAATCACAAAAGCATACGGAAATAAATTTGACATGTTAAATCTTCAATGGATTTACCGTTCAAAAAAATATTACCACATGACTCCTGCTGATATTTACGCACTGTTAATTCCTGTGCATTACCGTCTCAGCAGAAGAGAGATTTCCGCATTGGTGGAGGCCGGAGATGAAGAAGAATTTAAGCACATTCTGGACACCACCTATTACAAAAAGCGTTTTCCTGAGCTTGTTCCGGAAAAACTGGAAGCGTTTTATAATCTAAATTTAAAAAACATTCTGGAGACAGAGTCCAGAAAATATCCTCACTCAGTTATTATGCTGTATTCCTACCTCTATCACAAGGAGCATGAGGTAGACCGATTAACTACGGCTATTGAATGTGTCCGCTACGGACTGTCATCTGCTGAGATTTTAAAGTATATTGCAAAAACTTAATAACCGGAGGTGATTACATGATTGAGAAAATGAAATTCTTGAGTATTACCGGTCCGAAATCGGATATTGACCGTGTGGTAAATGAATATCTCTCCAAGTATGAAATTCATCTTGAAAATGCTATGGCACAGTTAAGTCAGGTACAGCACCTGTCGCCGTATATTCAGATAAATCCATATAAGGATTTATTAACCCGCATCAATGAATTTGCCGGTCAGCTCAAGGATACAGAGCACGTTCCCATACGTGATATTTCTCTGGAAGAAATCCAGCCCCTTGTGGATGTTTTGAATGAGAAAATTTCAAAAATTAACAAAAAATGTGATGAACTCAGTGAAAAACGTGCTTCTATCACAGAAGATTTAAAATGTATTACGCCTTTTCTTACCCTGCCTCAGGATTTAGATAAGCTGATACACTATCGTTTTGTTCAGGTACGTTTCGGACGTATTCCCGTAGAATATTATGAAAAATTCAAAGAATATGTTTACGATAATCTGGACACCATCTTTTTCCCCTGTCATCAGGATGATTATGTATGGGGACTTTATTTTGTCCTCTGGACAAAAATGGAACAGGTAGATGCCGTATTCTCTTCTATGCACTTTGAGCGCATTTATCTGAAAAAAGATTACTACTATGGTACTCCTCAAAAGCTTCACAACGATTTAAACACACAGTTAAATGAAATTGATAAAGAATTAAACACTTGTCATCAGGAAATTCAGGAGCTTCTAAACGGCGATGCCTCTGCTATTCTTTCTGCACAGGCTGCCTTAAATGCCCTTTCCACCAACTTTGATGTGCGAAAGGTCGCTGCCTGCGTACAGGAGCATCAGGAAACCTTCTACATTTTATGCGGATGGATGAGTGAAAAGGACAGCTCTTCTTTCATGAAAGAAATCGAAAACGACTCCAAGCTGTTCTGTGTGGTAGAGGATGACAATAATAAAATCAATTGTAAGCCGCCTACAAAGCTGAAAAATCCGAAGATTTTCAAGCCTTTTGAAATGTATATAAAAATGTATGGACTTCCTGACTATCACGAATTAGATCCTACTATTTTTGTAGCACTGACTTATTCTTTTATTTTCGGTGTTATGTTTGGAGATGTAGGACAGGGACTTTTACTGGCAATCGGAGGCTTTGCACTGTATAAATGGAAACAGGTTACACTAGGAGCTATTATTGGAACTGCAGGTATCTTCTCTACCTTCTTTGGTTTTATGTTCGGCAGTATTTTTGGCTTTGAACACACCATTGATGCTCTATGGCTAAGGCCCGTAGAAGCTATGACGCTGGTTCCCGGACTTGGACAAATGAATACTATTTTCGTTGTTGCCATTGTTTTTGGTATGTTCCTCATCCTTGTGACCATGATTTTCCACATTATCAATGCGGTACGTACTCATGACACAGAGGGTATCTGGTTTGACCAAAACTCTATCTGCGGACTTATTTTTTATGGAACTTTAACCGTATCTGCTCTTTTATTCCTCACAGGAAAATCACTGCCTGCTGCCATTATCTTAATTGTAATGTTTGCAGTTCCTCTTGTGGTTATCATGTTAAAAGAACCAATCACCCACATTGTGGAAAAGAAAACACCTGTAATCGAAGGCAGCAAGCCTATGTTTTTTGTACAGAGCTTCTTTGAGCTGTTTGAAATTATGTTAAGCTTTCTTTCAAACACACTTTCTTTTGTGCGTATCGGTGCTTTTGCTGTCAGCCACGCCGCTATGATGGGCGTTGTTATGATGCTTGCAGGTGCGGAAAGCGGTGGAAGCATTAACTGGCTGATTGTTATCGGAGGCAATCTCTTTGTATGTGCTATGGAAGGTCTGATTGTAGGTATTCAGGTACTTCGTCTGGAATATTATGAAATGTTCAGCCGTTTCTATAAGGGTACAGGAAAAGAATTTAAGCCATTTTTAAAACATGTAAATAAAACAAAATTCTCTGACCATACTTAATGGCGCAGACTGTTTATTATTTAGGAGGATATTATTATGACAACTATCATTCAAATTCTTACCGCAGCAGCTTTAGTTTTAAGTATTATCGTTCCTTTCGGAGCGTTCTTTCTGGGAGAAAAAACAAAAAAACGTTATAAAAAATCTCTCGCATGCAACTGCTTTTTCTTCTTCGGAAGCCTTCTTGTGGCTACTGTCGTAATGTTCAGCGGAACAGCCAGCGTTCATGCTGCAACTGCTGCCGGAACTTCTGACCTCGCAACAGGTCTTGGCTACATCGGTGCCGCTTTAGTTACCGGCCTTTCCGGTATTGGTTCAGGTATTGCCGTTGCAAGCTCTGCAAGTGCTGCTTTAGGCGCTATCAGCGAAGATGGTTCTTTATTTGGTAAATCCATGATTTTCGTAGCCATGGCAGAAGGTATTGCATTATATGGTCTGATTATTTCTTTCATGATCCTTGGTAAATTAGGCTGATTTCAATACGGAAGGATGATTTCCAATGAAAATGTTTTTAATCAGTGACAACATCGACACCTACACCGGTATGCGCCTTGCAGGCGTAGAAGGTGTGGTTGTCCACGAAAGAGAGGAGCTTCATCGTGCCTTGGAGGAAGCCATTAGCAACAAAGAAAACGGCATTATTCTCCTCACAGAAAAATTCGGAAAAGAATTTCCCGACATTATCGATGATGTGCGCTTAAATCACAAGCTTCCTCTGCTTATTGAAATCCCTGACCGTCATGGAACGGGACGGGCGCCTGACTTCATTACTTCTTATGTAAATGAAGCCATCGGACTAAAATTATGACAAGAAGGTGATGTGTATGACAACAGAAGAAAAATTGCAGCATTTCTATGAAGTTTCCATGGATACTGCCAGAGAAGAAGCGACAAAAGTATTGGATGAATACAAGGCTGCTCTGGAAACAGAAATGGAACGCCATAAACAGGAAAAGCAGGCTGCTTCTGAAAGTCAGTTCAAAATAGACTCAGACAACGCAGCCCGAGAAATCAACAAAGCACTTTCCGCAGAGCATCTCCATATTAAAAGAAAACTTTCTAAAAAACAGCAGCATCTAAAAGAAAGTATTTTTGCTGAAGTAGAAGATTTACTGGAAGACTTCTCCAAAAAGCCAGAATATATAGACTGGTTGGAGGATAAAATAAAACAGTCTTTAGAAATTGCTGAAAATGACTCTGTACAAATCTATCTGACTGCAAAGGACTCTGCAAAAGCGGAAGAATTGAAAAAGCGTACCGGAATTACTCCTCTCATCTCCGAAACAAATTTTTTAGGTGGTATAAGAGCTGTTATTCCTGAAAAAAATATTTTAATTGACAATACGTTCCTGACTGCTTTCGAAAATGAAAAGGAACGTTTCAATTTCGATGGAGGATTTACCCATGAGTAAAACTGCTGAAATTTACGGCATCAATGGTCCTGTTATCTATTTAAAAGGCAACACAGGATTTAAAATGTCGGAAATGGTTTATGTAGGAGAGGAAAATCTGGTGGGCGAAGTTATCTCCCTGAAAAAGGAATCCACAACGGTTCAGGTATTTGAGGAAACCAGCGGACTTCGCCCGGGAGAAACTGTAACTGCCAGTGGTGATGCCATTTCCGTCACACTAGGACCTGGTATTTTAAATAATATTTTTGATGGTATTCAAAGACCTCTTTCCGTTATTGCCGAACAATCCGGAAAATATATTTCTAGAGGTATGCAGGTAGACTCTCTGGATACAGAAAAACTTTGGGATGTGCATATTACTGTTTCTGAAGGTATGGAAGTCTATGGTGGAACTATTATTGCAGAGGTTCCTGAAACAGAGTCTATTGTGCATAAATCTATGGTTCCGCCAAACATTCACGGAGTAGTAAAATCCGTTGTTCCTGACGGAAAATACAATATTACTCAAACTATTGCCGTCCTGACTTTAGAAGACGGCTCTGAATATGAATTAAAGCTTGCGCAAAAATGGCCAATTCGTATTCCAAGACCTACAAGTAAACGTTATCCCGCATCCAAACCCCTTGTAACAGGACAGCGTATTTTGGATACTCTGTTTCCTATTGCAAAAGGTGGTACTGCTGCCGTTCCCGGTGGATTTGGTACCGGTAAAACCATGACACAGCACCAAATTGCCAAATGGTCTGATGCCGATATTATTATTTACATTGGTTGCGGTGAACGTGGAAATGAAATGACACAAGTATTGGAAGACTTCTCCAAACTTCACGATCCTAAAACAGGAAATTCTTTAATGGCACGTACTTCCTTAATTGCCAATACTTCCAACATGCCTGTTGCTGCCCGTGAGGCATCTATCTATACGGGTATTACTCTTGCGGAATACTATCGTGACATGGGATATGATGTTGCAATTATGGCGGACTCTACTTCCAGATGGGCAGAAGCTTTACGTGAATTATCCGGTCGTTTGGAAGAAATGCCTGCAGAAGAAGGCTTTCCTGCTTACCTTGCATCCCGCCTTTCTGCTTTCTATGAAAGAGCCGGCATGATGCAAAATCTGAATGGTACAGAAGGCTCTGTATCCATTATCGGTGCAGTTTCTCCTCAGGGCGGTGACTTCTCCGAACCAGTAACACAAAATACAAAACGTTTTGTCCGTTGCTTCTGGGGACTGGATAAATCTCTGGCTTATGCAAGACACTTTCCTGCTATTCACTGGCTCACCAGCTACAGTGAATATTTAGGCGATTTATCTTACTGGTACAGCGAAAATGTTTCCCCGAAATTTGTAGAGTACAGAAATCGCATTATGGCAATTTTAAACTCTGAAAGCAGCTTAATGGAAATCGTAAAGCTGATTGGAAGTGACGTACTTCCTGACGATCAGAAATTGACTTTGGAAATTGCAAGAGTCATTCGTCTGGGATTTTTACAGCAAAATGCCTTCCATCCTGACGACACCTGTGTTTCTCTGGAAAAGCAATTTAAAATGATGGAAGTTATTCTGTATTTATATAAAAAATGCCGTGCTCTCATTGCAATGGGCATGCCTATGTCTGTACTAAAACAGGAAAACATCTTTGAAAAAATCATTTCAATTAAATATGATGTACCCAACGACCATCTGGAAATGATGGATGATTATAAAAAAGCTGTTAAAGATTTCTATAACACAGTAATGGAAAAGAATGGATAAGGAGGGACTGATTTATGGCAATCGAATATTTGGGCTTAAGTGAAATCAATGGCCCTCTGGTAGTTTTAGAAGGAGTAAAAAATGCCTCCTTTGACGAAATTGTAGAATTTCGAGTAGATGACGGCAGCAAAAAGCTGGGACGTATTGTAGAAATATATGAAGAAAAAGCCGTTATTCAGGTGTTTGAGGGAACAGAAAATATGTCACTTTCCAACACCCACACCCGCCTCAGCGGACATCCTATGGAAGTAGAACTTTCTCCTGATATTCTGGGACGTACCTTTAACGGTATCGGAAAACCTATTGATGGATTAGGTTCTGTTATTCCTGAAATGAAACTGAACATTAACGGACTTCCGTTAAACCCTGTTACAAGAGAATATCCTCGAAACTTTATTCAGACAGGTATTTCTGCCATTGACGGATTGACAACTTTAATCCGTGGTCAGAAGCTTCCAATTTTCTCAGGAAACGGACTTCCTCACGACCAGCTTGCAGCACAGATTGTACAACAGGCTTCTTTGGGAAGCAACAGTGATGAAAAATTTGCCATTGTTTTTGCTGCAATGGGTGTTAAATACGATGTAGCGGAATTTTTCCGTCGTACTTTCGAGGAAAGCGGTGTATCTGACCACGTTGTTATGTATCTGAATTTGGCAAATGATCCTGTAGTAGAACGTCTGATTACGCCAAAAGTTGCTCTTACTGCTGCGGAATATCTGGCTTTTGAAAAGGGTATGCACATTCTTGTTATCCTTACAGACATTACTTCTTTCTGTGAAGCAATGCGTGAAGTTTCTTCTTCCAAAGGAGAAATTCCTTCCAGAAAGGGATATCCGGGATATTTGTACAGTGAGCTGGCAACCCTTTATGAAAGAGCCGGTATTGTAAGAGGCGGTGCAGGTTCTGTAACACAGATACCAATTCTTACTATGCCAAATGATGATATTACCCATCCAATTCCTGACTTAACAGGTTATATTACAGAAGGACAGATTGTACTGGATCGTCAGCTTCACGGACAGGCAATTTATCCGCCTATTAACGTACTTCCTTCTCTGTCACGTCTTATGAAAGACGGCATTGGTGAAGGCTTTACAAGGGAAGATCATCAGGACGTTGCAAACCAGCTTTTCTCCTGCTATGCAAAGGTAGGGGATGCAAGAGCTCTGGCATCTGTTATCGGTGAAGATGAACTGTCACCTCTGGATAAAAAATATTTGGAGTTCGGTACTGCCTTTGAAGAAAACTTTGTTGGACAAAGAGCGGATGAAAACAGAACTATTCAGGAAACTCTGGATAAGGGTTGGAAACTTCTTTCTATGATACCAAGAGAAGAACTGGATCGTATCGACACCAAAATTCTGGATAAATATTATCCTGAAAACGTAGAAAAGTAAAAGGGGGAATTTTGTGGATCCGAATACATTTCCCACCAAAGGGAACCTGATACTTGCAAAAAACTCGCTCGCTCTTTCAAAACAAGGTTTTGATTTAATGGATAAGAAACGAAATATCCTCATTCGAGAACTGATGGATTTGATTGAGCAGGCAAAGGATATTCAGTCCCAGATTGATGTTACCTTCCGTACTGCTTATTCTGCTCTGCAAAAGGCAAATATGGAAATCGGTATCAGTCATGTACAGGAAATTTCCAGAACTGTACCTGTAGAAAACTCCATTTCTATAAAAACGCGAAGTGTTATGGGTACGGAAATTCCTCTGGTGCGTTCTGATCCTATTTCTAATGAGCCCACATATTCCTACTATGGAACAAAGGCTTCTCTTGACGAAGCTCATGCTGCTTTTGAAAAGGTAAAGGATTTAACCATTCGCCTGTCCATGGTAGAGAATTCCGCTTATCGGTTGGCTGTCAATATTAAGAAGACACAGAAACGTGCCAATGCACTGAAAAATATTACAATTCCCAAATACGAGGCGCTTACAAAGAGCATTTCAAACGCATTGGAAGAAAAAGAACGAGAAGAATTTACCCGTTTAAAGGTTATTAAAAGAATGCAGGGGAATTAAAATAGAGACCATTTTGACGAATTTGTTTCCGTGAAAATGGTCTCTTTATTTTTATTTCCTATTCCAGTTCTTCTTTAATGGTATTATAAATCACCCAATTTGTGGCATCTATACGAATTCTTTTGTCACCTATCGGTGCATTATCGGCATTATCAGAACCATACACATACACCAAAGAAGCGTTTTCGGAAAATTCTTCCCACGTATCCTCTGAAAGACGTGTCATAGGAATTTCCCATAATTTCTCATATTCTTCTTCCTGCCCCTTTGGAATGACATCACTGACCTTTTTATCTGCCCACAAGACTAAATGCTCATCTGCTTCATAATCGTATCTTTGCATATCACTGTCTAATAACGTACCAATCATATCAAAATCAGTCACTTTATCTGTTGTTTTCCCAAAAGACTGTTCCATATTTTTCCGAACTTCTTTCATATCTGTATCATCTGGATACATCACATCAATTCGATGCAATTTTTGTGTTTTACCACTGACTGTCATATCCATAAAATTAAAACTGATGTGGTCTGTCTTTGCTCCAAATATTTCCCGTCCGTCTCGAAGTACAAATGCAGAGCCGTAAGTGCCCTCCTGTATGTCGTCTAAATCATCTCGCTCTACTTGATATGCTTCCATGGTTTCTTCCATAGTCATTCCCCAAGGTGTATTTTCCAGTTCAAAATGCTCGTTCTTTGCCCCGTTACAGCTACATAAAAGCAATGCGGCTGCTCCCGTTAAGAAAAAGAAAGATATCCTTCTCCTCATGAAAAAACCTCCTCTCAATAAAGAACCAAAAGTTCTTGAAAGCTATAAATATTTGCGGTATAATTAACATATAAAGAAAGTACCCACTCCAAAGTGGATGCCTCTCGAAACTAGGTTTATTTGTCCTTACGGACACCGCCTATCCCGTTGGCCGACGGGGTAGGCATTTTTATTTTTGCTTGTCTCTCTTATCGAGAAAGGTAAGCAACGCAATAATCAAACCGCCAAAGGAAATCAGCAAAGCTAATATTCCAAGAAAAATCATAATGATTTCATATGCTGTCATATGCGCCACCTCCCTTCCTATGTATTCCGGTAATCCGGTCTATTGGCTCGGGAGGCTACCACCCTGTCATGGGCACTTTCCTATTTAAAAATCTATCATAACCATAACTCTATTTCAATATTTAATCATCTTGAGGTATTTACTTTTCAAATCGCAGCTTGCCCTGTAACTTTTCCTAATAAAAGCTGTCGTATCAAGCATCTGGTATATCTATACACTTTAATCAACAAATGTATAAATATTCTCCAGATGCTCCCATACAACAGCTTTTTTTTTACATGGTAATCGTAAATTTACTTCCCACTCCCGGTGTACTTTCCACATCAACCTTAGCGCCTAAATACATGCAGCCGTGTTTTACAATGGAAAGCCCCAGTCCTGTACCGCCGATTGCCTTCGAATGGCTCTTATCCACGCGGTAAAATCTTTCAAACACCCGTGACTGTTCTCCCTCAGGTATTCCAATTCCAGTATCTTCCACTGAAATTTTCACTTTATTATCTTCTTCTTTCAATGTGACCGTCAAACTTCCACCCTGTTTATTATACTTTAACCCATTTTCACAGAGATTGAAAAGAACTTCATCTAAAATCATCCTTACTGTAGATACCTGAACATGAGGGCCATCCAGATAAAGTTTAATATCCTTTTCTTTTGCACTGTGTTCTATACGGTGAAGAACCTCTTTAGAAAGCTGGTACAAATCCACCTGTTCTTTCTGATAAGCAAGTTCACCTTCATCCAGCTGAGAAATCTTAATTACATCATTTACCAGTGTAATTAATCTCTGTGCTTCTTTAAAAATACGACTGGCAAATACTTTGGTATCTTCTGGCTTAACAAATCCATCTTTAATAATTTCAGCAAAGCCTGAAATTGAAGTAAGAGGTGTTTTCAATTCATGAGAAACATTTGCTGTAAATTCTCTGCGTAATTGCTCTCCACGCATACGCTCTGTCACATCAAGAATAATAATAACTGCTCCTGTTACTTCCTTATCCTGCCATACAGGATTAGCTGCAATCTGGCAGTTTCTTTCCTGAAATTCCATCATTTTCACTGCATGACGACCTTCCAATACCTGTTCCACAATACTTTGAAATTCTTCACTTCTATTTAACGTTAAAATACTCTGTCTTCCCGGCCATTTCGGATCACCTAAAAGCTTTAATGCACTGGAATTATAAGATAGTACTTCTGTATGCTTATCAATAACCAGAAATCCTTCTTCCATATTTTCTGTAATCAAAGAAAATTCTTCCTGTTGCTTTCTGGCATCCTCAATCTCACGATGAAGAGATTTCTGCTGTCTGCTGATTTTACTTAAAAGCGGTGTCAACTCATCATATACCTGATTATCCTCCGGATGCTCCAAATCAAGGGCATTGATAGGCTCTGTAATTTTCTTTGAAAGGCGAAAAGCCAGAAGTGCTGACAAACCTACCATAAAAATCAAAATGATTAAAATAGGCTGTACCATTCCTCCTAAAATCCCTGGAATATTGTACTGAACGCTGGATACTCTCAGGATTTTTCCATCCGCCATTTTCATTGCATAATATAAGGTTTTTTCTGACAACGTATCAGACCTTCTGACTGCTGTACCTGAACCTGTTTTCAATGCTTTCTGGATTTCTGAACGGTTTTCATGATTATCCATATTATCTTCATCTGCTACGCTGTCGAAAAGAACTGTTCCATCTTCATCAATATATGTGACACGTTCTGTCTGGGGAGGCAGTCTATCAAAAGCTTCCATTCCCTCTTTTTCTACTGCAATAGCCAAATAGGCTGCTTCTGTCTTTAATTCTTTTGCCAGCTGCTTTCCAAAATAATGATACAAAATCCCCATAATCAGCCCGGAACCTGCAAAAAGGACAATCATGGAAACGAAAAGCATAGACTTGAAAATTTTTTTTGTCATTCTTCCCCTCCTACTTTATATCCTATACCTCGAACAGTTTCGATATAATGTCCGGCATCTTTCAGTTTCTGGCGAAGTGTTCTGATATGAACATCTACTGTTCTGCTTTCTCCATCAAACTGATAGCCCCATATTTTATCCAAAAGCTGTGCTCTGGAGAACACAATCCCCGGATTTGATAAGAACAGCAATAATAGTTCAAACTCCTTCATAGTAAGAATAACTTCCTCTCCATTTACTTTTACCAGATGACGTTTCTTTGAAACATACAATTCTCCCAAAACGTATTCTTCATCATCCTGAGGCTGTTCCTGACCACCCCTGCGAAGCAGTGCTTTCACTCTGGAAACCAACTCCATCATACGGAATGGTTTGGGAATATAATCATCTGCTCCGCCATCAAGACCTTTTACAACATCATATTCACTGCCCTTTGCCGTCAGCATGGCAATGGGAATATTTTTCGTTTCTTTCTTTTTACGAAGTTTCTGTAAAATTTCCAGTCCATCTTCCTCCGGCAGCATAATATCCAAAAGCACTAAATCCGGAATTTTCTTTTCCATCGCATGCCAAAAATCAGAGGGATACGCAAATCCCTCTGCCACAAGCCCTTGACCATTTAAGGTATACACCAATAACTCTCTGATACTTTCATCATCTTCTACTAAATAAATCATCCTATTATCCTCTGTCTGCTTCATGCTTTCCTGTTATTGAGTACTCTACCCACTGGGCAATGTTTTCTGCGTGATCCCCAATTCTTTCTAAATACTTGGCAATCATAATTAAATCAATGTAATATTCTGCCTGCTGAGCATCCTTTTTCATCATATTTGGAAGCTCCTGTTTTACTTTTAAGAACAGATTGTCTACTACATCATCATATTCTACAACCTTTGCCGCAGCTTCCAAATCCTTCTTTACAAAAGAGTCAATGCTTCCTGTCACCATTTTAATCGCGGCTTCAGCCATTTCTCCAATATGAATTTTATGAGCCAGCTCCTTCACCTGAACAAAGCGGGACATATCCGCAATATCCTGCGCCTGATCTCCAATTCTCTCCATATCAGAAATCATTTTTAATGCAGAAGATATTTGTCTCAGGTCACCGGCTACGGGCTGCTGTTGAAGGAGAAGTTTCATACAAAGAGTTTCAATCTCTCTTTCTTTCTGATTGATTTCCTCCTCAATTCCATCTACAAGTTCCTTTTCTGCATCCTGAGTATCCTCAAGCTGATCCACTGCTCTTCTGATTGCTCTTTCACATAAAGCTCCCATTTTAATCAGCTCTACATTCAGCTCCTCAAGCTGCTGGTCGAATTTTGTACGCATCAGCCAAACCTCCCTGTGATATAAATTATTTATCTTTTTCTAATTTTTTACAACATTATTTTTTATTGCTGTGATATCATTATACGAAAATCATGTAAAATCGACTACCGTCAGATTGTTAAATCAAAGTAAAATTTATATAAAAATAACAGACGCCTCTCCTGCGTCTGTTAACTTTACATTCTTTCATTTACATTCTTTACATTTTTATCTTGAAATCTTAACTGTTACCATAAAAATCCTATATCAAACATTATGAAAGTAATTTAACAATTCTTTTTGCTGCTTCTTTTGTATCTTCCGGAGAACTGAACGTTGAGAATCTAAAATATCCTTCTCCACAAGCTCCAAACCCCTCTCCTGGTGTTCCTACTACCTGAATTTCCTGTAACAGATAGTCAAAAAACTCCCAGCTTTTCATTCCTCTCGGACATTTCATCCAAATATAAGGGGCATTTTTCCCTCCACAGTACCAAATTCCAAGCTGATCCAAGGCCTGCATCAATACTTTTGCATTTTTCTTATAAATCTGTATATTTTCATGAATTTGTTTCTGTCCTTCTTCTGAAAAAACTGCTGCTCCACCTTTCTGAATAATATAAGATACACCATTTGTTTTTGTTGTACGATTTCGCACCCACATCTCATTCATATTCATCCCATTACGCTTCAATGCTTTTGGTATAATGGTATAACCAAGTCTGGTTCCCGTGAAGCCGGCAGTTTTTGAAAAAGAGCAAATTTCTATGGCACATGTTTCTGCTCCATCCAGTTCAAAAATACTATGTGGAAGTATTTCATCCTCAATAAAGGCCTCATATGCCGCATCGAAAAGAATAATGGAACCTCTCTTATTTGCATAATTGACCCATGCCTGAAGTTGACTACGTGAAAAAACAGCTCCAGTAGGATTATTTGGTGAACAAATATAAATAATATCTGCTTCTGTTTTCTCATTTGGTTCAGGCAAAAATTCATTTTCCTCTCCTGAAACCAAATACATAATCTTTCTTCCTGCCATCACATTTGCGTCTACATACGCCGGATAAGCTGGCTCAATTACCAATACCTGATTAGAGCGATCAAATAAATCCAAAACATCTCCCAATTCATCACTTGCTCCGCTTGATACAAAAATTTCCTCCGCTGATAAAGAAATACCTCTTTTTGCATAATATTTTACAATCGCTTCTCTTAAAAATGGAGCACCACATTCTGGCATATATCCATGAAAACTACTTTTTGAAGCTTGATCATCCACAGCCTCATGCAATGCTTTAATCACTGCATCACACAATGGTAATGAAACATCTCCAATTCCCATTCTTAAAAGTTTTACTCCCGGATGGTTCTCTACATACGTTCTGGTTTTCTGGGCTATATTATAAAAAAGGTATGAGTCTTTCAATTCATTGTAATACATATTAGGTTTTACCATACTCTATTCCTCCATTATTTTTTTCTCTCCGATAATTTTCTTTCAAATCGGTCTTTGCGAAGATCTATTGGAATTCGTGTGGGATATCTTCCATTAAAACATGCTGCACAATAATCCTCACTTTCAATCAATTTTCCCAATTGAGAGATTTCCAGATATCCTAAAGAATTTACTCCAAGCATTCCAGCAATTTCTTCTGTACTGTGATGACAGGCAATCAGGTTTTCCTCAGAATCAATATCTGTCCCATAATAACAAGGATGCAAAAATGGAGGTGCGGAAATTCTCATATGTATTTCTCTTGCCCCTGCATCACGTAGTAATTTTACAATCTGTCTGCTTGTGGTTCCTCTTACAATAGAGTCATCAATAAGAACTACCCTTTTTCCATCTATTACATTCTTTACAGGAGATAGTTTTATTCGAACTTTATCCAATCGCTCATTTTGGCTCGGTGAAATGAATGTTCTGCCAATGTATTTGTTTTTGATCAATCCAATCCCATAAGGAATACCTGATTTATTTGCATAGCCAAGAGCAGCATCCAGACCGCTGTCCGGAACTCCAATTACAACATCTGCTTTTGCCGGATAGTTCTCTGCCAGCAACTGACCTGCGCGAATTCGTGAAGCGTGAACAGATACATTATCGATAACCGAATCCGGTCTGGCAAAATAAATATACTCAAAGATACATGTTTTTTTCTTCTGTTCTCCACAGTGTTCTTTTCTTGACACCATCCCTTTCTGATCAAAGACTAGTATTTCTCCCGGCAGTAAATCTCTGATAAATTCTGCACCTACGGCTGATAATGCACAACTTTCTGATGCAACAACATAAGAGCCATCTGACATCTGTCCATAACAAAGCGGTCTGAACCCGTAAGGGTCTCTTGCAGCAATCATCTTTGCAGACGATACCAAGACCAAAGAATACGCCCCTTCCAGTAAATTCATAGTATTGCTCACTGCATCTTCAATACTTGGCGTCATCAGCCTTTCTCTGGTAATAACATAAGCTATCGTTTCCGTGTCACTTGTCGTATGAAAAATTGCGCCTGACAATTCTAACTTATCACGCAATTCCAATGCATTACTTAGATTTCCATTATGCGCCACTGCCATTTTGCCTTTCTGATGGTTCACTTCAATGGGCTGACAGTTATTTCGCGTTGTTCCTCCTGTGGTTCCATATCGTACATGACCCACAGCCATGGTTCCTTCTGGTAAATGAGACAACGAATCTTTAGTAAATACTTCACTTACAAGTCCAAGATCCTTATGAGAAGTAAATACCCCCTCATCATTTACAACAATTCCACAGCTTTCCTGTCCTCTATGCTGCAGCGCATACAATCCATAATAAACGATTTCTGCCACATTCTTTTTTCTTGTATTTATTATTCCGAATACGCCACATTCCTCATGAATCCCCATAATTTTGCTCCTTTAATGCAGCCGAAATAAAGCCTCTAAATAGTGGATGAGCCTGATTTGGGCGGCTCTTGAATTCTGGATGAAACTGTACGCCAGTAAAAAACGGATGCTCCTGCAGTTCTATAGCTTCCACCAGACTGTTATCTGGAGAAGTCCCACTGATTACAAGTCCTGCATCTGTCAGCTTTTCGCGATATTTATTATTAAATTCATAACGATGGCGATGACGTTCATGTATGGTTTGTTTTCCATAGTATGATTCCAATTTTGTGCCGAACTTAATACTACATGGATAACTCCCCAAACGAAGAGTCCCTCCTTTTTCTACTTCTTCACTTTGTCCTGGCATAAAGTCAATTACTTTATGTTTGCATTGTTCGTCAAATTCTCCCGAATTAGCATCTTTAAGCCCCAACATATTTCTTGCAAATTCAATAACTGCAATCTGCATTCCAAGGCAAATGCCCAAATACGGAATTTGTTTTTCGCGGGCATATTTTGCCGCCAAAATCATACCCTCTATCCCACGATTTCCAAATCCTCCCGGAATAATAACCCCAGACAAATCTTTCAATATATTATTTACACTGTCTTTAGTAATATCCTCCGAGTCGATCCAATGGACTTTCACAAACGTATTCATTTCATACCCGGCATGATTCATTGCCTCTGCCACAGATAAATATGCATCATGAAGTTTTACATATTTTCCAACAAGTCCAATATGGACTTCCCCTGTACGGTTTCGAATACGTCTTACCATCTGTTCCCACTCTGCCAGTACCGGTTTCGGTGCATCAATATTAAGTTCCCTGCATACTACGTCTGAAAATCTGGATTTTTCCAACATCAGTGGCGCTTCATAAAGGTTAGACAAGGTTCTGTTTTCAACAACACAATCTGACTTTACATTGCAGAAAAGTGAAATTTTCTCGAAAATAGATGCCTCCAGCGGTTTATCGGAACGCAACACAATAATATCTGGATTGATTCCCATACCTCTTAATTCCTTGACTGAATGTTGTGTTGGTTTAGACTTGTGTTCTTCAGAACCACTCAAATAAGGAACTAACGTCACATGAATAAAAAGACTGTTTTCCTTTCCTATTTCTAAGGAAATCTGTCGCACTGCTTCCAGAAATGGCTGAGATTCAATATCTCCGATTGTTCCACCAATCTCCGTAATTACTACATCTGCATCCGTTTTTTCCCCTACGCGATACACAAATTCTTTAATTTCATTCGTAACATGAGGAATAACCTGAACTGTAGAACCAAGATATTCCCCTTTTCGTTCCTTATTTAATACATTCCAGTAAACTTTTCCTGTTGTAAGGTTAGAATATTGATTTAGATTTTCGTCAATAAATCTCTCATAATGTCCCAGATCCAAATCTGTTTCTGCTCCATCTTCGGTCACATATACTTCACCATGTTGATATGGACTCATTGTTCCAGGATCTACATTAATATAGGGATCCAGCTTCTGTGCAGCTACTTTCAAACCTCTTGCCTTTAAAAGTCTTCCAAGTGAAGCTGCTGTAATTCCCTTTCCCAGTCCTGATACTACCCCTCCTGTTACAAAAATATATTTCGTCACTGTCGCTCACTTCCTTCCTTTATTTTCTGTTTCATAAAATACAATTTCCCATCAAACAAAAAGGCAAAAGTGCCTTTAAGTTTCTTTTAACTTAAAGACGCCTTTGCCTTTACGCACGCTATTTTACCTCTTATGATTTCTCTTGTCAATCTATTTTATTGAAAATCTTTACTTTTGTCACCATATTTCATTAAATCTGAAAGGGTAATATTGTCAAAATAATTGTTTACCATATGATGAAACTCTTTCCACATTGGCAATGTTTTACATATATTTGCGCGCTTACAAGTTTCCGCATTACATTCCAAACATGCTACAGGAACCAACTGTCCTTCAGTCAATCTTAAAATATCTCCAATCCGATAATCCTTTGGCTCTTTTGCAAGACGATATCCCCCGCCTTTTCCCTGTACACCTTCCACATAATGATTTTTAGAAAGTACAGGCATAATTCTTTCAATATATTTTAATGATAATTCCTGTCGTTCTGCAACTTTCTTCATTGCAACATAACCCTTATTTTGATTTTCTGCAAGATCGAGCAATACACGCAATGCATACCTTCCTCTTGTTGAGATCATCATATCTGTCTTCCTTCCTTCTTTCCTTGTTTTTTATTCTGCAAAGAGAGGTGTCGATAAATATCTGTCTCCTGTATCCGGCAGCAACACGACAATACTTTTTCCTTTGTTTTCGTCTCTTTTGGCAAGCTGGATAGCTGCCCACAAAGCAGCTCCGGAGGAAATACCTACCAGTATCCCTTCTTTATAACCTATAAGTTTTCCAGTTGCAAAAGCATCTTCATCCTTTACCGTAATAATCTCGTCATAAACAGAAGTATTTAGTATCTCAGGAACAAATCCAGCTCCGATACCCTGTATTTTATGGGAACCTCCTATACCTGTAGAAAGTACAGCGGAAGATTCTGGCTCGACAGCTACAATCTGAATATCTGCATTTTGTTTTTTCAGATATTCTCCAACACCTGTCACTGTCCCTCCTGTACCTACTCCTGCTACAAAGATATCGACGTTCCCATCTGTATCTCTGTATATTTCAGGTCCGGTGCTCTCTCTATGGGCTTTGGGATTTGCAGGATTTATAAATTGTCCGGGAATAAAGCTATTCGCTATTTCCTTTGCCAGCTCTTCCGCTTTTGCAATAGCGCCTTTCATTCCCTTTTTTCCATCACTAAGTACAAGTTCTGCTCCGTATGCTTTCATAAGTTGTCGCCGTTCCACAGACATGGTGTCCGGCATTACAAGGATGACACGATATCCTCTGGCCGCAGCAACAGAAGCAAGACCGATACCTGTATTTCCAGAAGTTGGTTCAATAATAACTGTATCACGTTTTAATTTTCCGGTATTTTCCGCATCATCCAAAATGGCTTTTGCTACACGATCTTTTACTGATCCGGCCGGATTAAAATATTCCAGCTTAGCCAGGATTTCTGTCTGCAAATCATACTCTCTTTCGATCTGAGTGAGTTTCAAAAGTGGAGTATTCCCAATCAGCTGTTCTGCCGAAGTATATATTCTTGACATATCAAAACTCTCCTTCCTTTATTCTACCGCATCAAACCCATGCTGTAAATCATCTATTATATCTATTATATTTTCTGTTCCGATAGAAAGTCGGATTGTATTAGATTTAATTTCCTGCTCTTCCAATTCTTCCGGTGAAAGCTGGCTATGTGTTGTAGTTGCCGGATGAATTACAAGACTTTTCACATCCGCTACATTTGCAAGCAATGAGAAAATTTGCAAGTGATCAATAAACCTATATGCTTCTTCCTTCCCTCCTTTGATATCGAATGTAAAAATAGATGCGCCTCCATTTGGAAAATATTTCTGATAAAGAAAATAATCCGGATGCGAAGGAAGGGACGGATGATTTACTTTTTCAACTTGCGAATGATTTTTTAAAAATTCTACCACTTTCTTAGTATTTTCTGCATGGCGTTCCAAGCGCAGTGACAATGTTTCAATTCCCTGTAATAGTAAAAATGCTGCAAAAGGAGAAATGCTTGCTCCTGTATCACGAAGGAGAATTGCCCTAATATATGTAACAAACGCTGCCGGTCCCGCAGCATTTACAAAAGAAACACCATGATAACTTGGATTCGGGGCAGCAATTGCCGTATACTTTCCGGAAACAGCCCAATCAAATTTTCCTGCGTCTACAATAATTCCTCCAAGAGTAGTACCATGGCCACCAAGAAATTTTGTAGCAGAATGCACTACAATATCAGCTCCGTGTTCAATCGGTCGAATAAAATATGGTGTACCAAAGGTATTATCCACTACAAGAGGTAAGCCATGTTTATGAGCAATCCCAGCCAAGGCATCAATATCCGGAATATCACTGTTAGGATTACCAAGAGTTTCTATATAAATTGCCCTTGTATTTTCTTTAATAGCTGCTTCTACTTCATTAAGATCATGTATATTAACAAAGGAAGCCTTAATTCCAAATCCCGGAAGCGTATGTGCCATCAGATTATAACTGCCTCCGTAAATTGTTTTCTGTGCAACAATATGTCCGCCATTTTGTCCCAGGGCCTGCAAGGTATAAGCAATTGCAGCTGCTCCTGAAGAAAGTGCCAGAGCAGCAATACCTCCTTCCAAAGCAGCAACACGTTTTTCCAATACATCCTGTGTGGAGTTCGTTAAACGACCATAAATATTTCCGGCATCTTCAAGTCCAAAGCGAGCTGCTGCATGGGCACAATCATGGAAAACATAAGAAGTAGTTGCATAAATAGGCACTGCACGTGCATCTGTAACAGGGTCAGGAGTTTCCTGCCCCACATGAAGCTGAAGTGTTTCAAATCTGTATGTTGACATAGCATCCTCCTTTTACCTACCAATTTAATAGGTTTGTTTTTTGCATTATATTTCCTTTCACCTACTATGTCAATAGGTATTTCGAGATTTTCTTTTATTTCCCACTGTCACCATAATTGGCAAGGACTCTTGCGGAAGGATCTTTTACATTACATCCTTCCCATTCCGCATTCGGCATCCAGAAATCTACGACCATCTCAGATTGTCCCTTATAATACTTTTCAAAAATTTCTCTGTACAATAAAGATTCTTTGGTAAATGGTATGGCATGTACATAATTTTCACATCTGCTTTCAAACTCTTCATCTGTATACTTATCTTCTGCATATTGCTTCAAATAATCAACTAAAGAATGTCCTACTGCATCTGAAAATGCAGCTTTTTCTCTCCAAAGAATTTCCTCCGGCAAATAATTATCTTTTTCAAATGCATGACGCAACAGATATTTTCCTTTTCCATAGATGTTAATCTTCATCTCTGGATTTATTGCCATTACATATTTTACAAAATCGAGATCTCCAAAAGGAACTCTTGCTTCCAATGAATTTACAGATATACAGCGGTCCGCACGAAGAACATCATACATATGAATTTCACGTATTCGTTTCTGAGATTCTCGTTGAAAAGCTTCTGCATTTGGTGCAAAATCTGTGTACTTATATCCAAATAATTCATCAGAAATCTCCCCTGTTAAAAGGACTCGGATATCCGTGTGTTCATGGATTGCTTTACACACCAAATACATTCCCATAGAGGCACGAATTGTTGTGATGTCGTATGTTCCCAATAAATAAATAACTGTTTCCAGTGAGGCAAGTACTTCCTGCGGTGTCATATACACTTCTGTATGATCACTACCGATGTAATCTGACACTTGCCTTGCATATTTTAAATCAATGGCATCTTCACTCATACCAATGGCAAAAGTTTTAATTGGTTCTTTGGTTTTTTTCGCCGCAATTGCACATACTAGAGAAGAGTCCAGGCCACCCGAAAGCAGAAATCCTACTTTAGCGTCTGATACAAGACGTTTTTCCACAGCAGTTATAAGCTTATCGTGAATTTTTCCACAAATTTTTTCCATACTGTCGTTGCAAACTTCGTCTACCTTTGTAATATCATGATAACAGATGAATTGACCATCTTTATAATAGTGTCCTGGTGGAAAAGGCATAATCTTCTTTGCAATTCCTATCAGATTTTTGGATTCACTGGCAAAAACAACAGCTCCTTCTTTGTCATAACCATAATATAATGGTCTAATTCCAATAGGATCTCTTGCAGCAATGAATTTTTCTGTTTTACCATCATAAATGATACAGGCAAACTCTGCATCCAGCATAGAAAACATATCTGTACCATATTCCTGATACAGCGGTAAAAGTATTTCACAATCTGAGTCACTTTCAAATGTATATTTATCTGACAGTTCTTTCTTTAATTTCTCAAATCCATAAATCTCTCCATTACAGACTACATAATTTTTTCCATACTGAAACGGCTGCATACCAGACGGGGTCAACCCCATGATTGAAAGTCTGTGAAATCCGAGAATACCTTTTTCTGTCTTCACTACACGGCTGTCATCCGGACCTCTTGATTTTGTCTTTTCAAACCCTTTCATAAAATCATAAAAAGAAATGCTGCAGCTGCAATAACCCATAATAGAACACATCTGAATATACCTCCGTAATTTACTAAATACTGATTTATTTTACGCCAAACAACAAGTCACTGTAAGTTGGAAACGGCCAGTATTTCTTTGCTGTCATTGTTTCCGCCTCGTCACAGGCAACTCGGAGTTCACACATTTTACTTAAAATTATATCTCTTATCATATAAGCTTCTTCTTCAATATCTCCGACGCTCTGTAATTTCAATACAGCATCTTCCAGCTCTTCTGCTCTGACTGCAATCTGCTCTTCCAGTCTGGATAGCTTCTTTAATAAATCATTTTCATATCTGCAGGAAATCAATGCATCTACTGTTTGCTTTGCCACTGCTGTATTCGCCAGTTCAAGGACATAGGAACTTACTGCCGGAGCAATTTCTGTTTTTGCCATGTCAATCATAGTATTTGCTTCAATTAATACCGTTTTGCAATAGTTGTCCAGCATAATTTCACATCTGGACTTTAATTCTGCCTCTGAAAATATTTTATGAGATGTCAACATCCGTACATTTTTTTCATCTAAAAGATGAGGCATACAGTCTGGTGTTGTACGATAATTAAGCAATCCTCGTTTTTCTGTTGCTTCTTTAATCCATGTATCATCATAGCCATTGCCGTTGAAAATAATATGTTTATGATCTTTAATCGTTTTTCTGATCATTTCATGTAGTGTATCCTCAAAATTCTCTGCTTTTTCCAGCCTGTCCGCATAAATTTTCAAGCTTTCTGCCACTGCACTATTGAGCATAATATTTGCACATGCGATACTGTTAGATGATCCCAACATGCGAAACTCAAATTTATTTCCGGTAAATGCAAATGGAGAAGTACGATTGCGGTCTGTAGTGTCTCGATTAAATTTTGGAAGCACATCTACTCCCAACTTCATCTGAGTCTTCTTCGTTCCTTCATACGTGACACCTGTCTCAATAGCTTCCAGTACTGCATTCAATTCATCTCCAAGAAAAACAGAAACAACTGCCGGAGGTGCCTCATTCGCCCCCAATCTGTGATCATTTCCTGCAGTTGCAACTGAAAGCCGCAGCAAATCCTGATAATCATCCACTGCTTTAATAACTGCACATAAGAACAATAAAAACTGTGCATTTTCATAAGGAGTCTCTCCTGGTGACAATAAATTTACACCTTTGTCTGTCGCAATCGACCAGTTATTATGTTTTCCACTACCGTTTACACCTGCGAACGGTTTCTCATGAAGTAAACATACAAGTCCATTTTTTTCTGCGACCTTCTGCATAACTTCCATTGTCAGCTGATTATGGTCTGTTGCAATATTAGTTGTGGTATAAATAGGAGCTAATTCATGCTGTGCCGGAGCCACTTCATTATGTTCTGTTTTAGCCAGAATACCCAATTTCCATAGTTCTTCATTTAATTCTTCCATATATGCAGCAACCCTAGGCTTAATCACACCAAAGTAATGATCATCCATCTCCTGTCCCTTCGGTGGTTTTGCTCCAAAAAGAGTTCGTCCTGTAAATCGAAGGTCTTTTCTCTGTTCATACATTTCCTTTGTAATGAGGAAATACTCCTGCTCCGGTCCTACAGAAGTACGTACACATTTCACCGCATCATTTCCAAACAGATGAAGGATGCGAAGTGCCTGTCTGTTTAAGGCCTCCATGGAACGAAGTAACGGTGTTTTCTTATCCAGAGCCTCTCCACCATAAGAACAGAATGCCGTAGGAATACATAATGTTTTCCCTTTTATAAATGCATATGAAGTAGGATCCCACGCAGTATATCCTCGTGCTTCAAAAGTTGCGCGCAACCCTCCTGATGGAAAAGAAGATGCATCCGGTTCCCCTTTAATCAATTCTTTTCCAGAAAATTCCATAATCACGCCTCCATCTGGGGATGGGGAAATAAAACTGTCATGTTTCTCCGCTGTTACGCCGGTAAGCGGCTGAAACCAATGAGTATAATGCGTGGCGCCCTTTGCAACTGCCCAGTCCTTCATTGCTGCTGCAACCGCATTTGCCACGCTAATATCAAGTTTTGCTCCCTTATCAATGGTCTTTCTTAAGGAGTTGTAAACCTCAGCTGATAAATTTGCTTTCATCACTCTGTCATCAAAAACCATACATCCAAAAAATTCTGAAATATTTTTCATAATGCCACTCCTCTCAATTTAAAAAGGCAAGAATATCTTTCCCGATACTTTTCTCTGTATCTGAAAGACATCCTTGCCTTTTGTATTAAAATAAAAAACGCCTCTGAGATTTATATCTCAAAGACGCCCTTGCCTTTACGTGTTGGATAATACACCTCGCAAATTTATTTGTCAATCCCTTTTTTTATTTTTTCTCATTTTGCAATTATCACTCTTGACAAAACTTACCATACGCTGTATATATATGGAATATGAGCAAAGGTGTTCATTTTTCGTACAGATTTTTTCTGTCCTTAAAATGAATGCCTTTTTTATTTATTTTGAAAGGAAGGTGCAGATAATATGAAATTTGAAGGTCAGGTAAGAATTCCTTCCGGATGTGCAATCTCAGCAGTAATTTCCAAAGAAGGAAATAAAATGTCCGGAGAAATGATTATAAACTCCATGAAGCCTATGCATGACCGCTCTAATGGATTAGGCGGAGGTTTTGCCGGTTACGGTATTTACCCTCAATATAAAGATTTTTATGCATTACATATGTTTTTTGATACCAGAGACACAAGGAAAAAATGTGAAGCTTTTTTAAAAGATCGATTTGAAATTGTCCAGTCTGAAATCATTCCAACCCGTAAAATACCGGTAATTACAAATGAACCCATTATATGGCGATATTTTGTTGCCCCCCTCCAATCTGTTTTAACCTCTCTGCAACTAGACGAAAATGAATTTGTTGCCCGAACAGTTATGAAAATAAATGCAGAAATGCCCGGCGCCTATGTTTTCTCCAGCGGAAAAAATATGGGAACCTTCAAAGCTGTGGGGTTTCCTGAAGATGTAGGGATTTTTTATAAACTGGATGAATATGAGGGATATTCCTGGACTGCTCACGGACGTTATCCAACAAACACTCCTGGCTGGTGGGGCGGTGCACATCCATTTACACTACTTGATTATTCTATTGTACATAATGGTGAAATTTCATCTTATGATGCGAATCGCCGATTTATGGAAATGTTCGGCTACAAATGTACACTCCAAACCGATACAGAAGTTATTACTTACATCATGGATTATCTGCTCCGTATACAGGGACTCACCCTTGGAGAAGCTGCAAGCGTCATTGCTGCTCCTTTCTGGAGTACTATTGAAGCAAAAACAGATTTGAATGACCAGCAAAAACACACTTATCTCCGAACTATATTCCCAAGTCTGCTTATAACCGGTCCTTTTTCTATTGTTTTAGGTTTTAATGGGGGGCTAATGGCATTAAATGACCGACTTAAATTACGTTCTATGGTTGTCGGTGAAAAAAAAGACAAAGTATTTATCGCCAGTGAAGAAGCTGCAATCCGAACCATGGAACCGAATGCAGAAAACATTTGGTCTCCTGCCGGCGGTGAACCGGTTATTATAAAAGTAAAGGAAGGTGTATTTTTATGAGCATAGAATTTATCTATCCTGAATTTGAAATAATAAGAAATGAAAACAGATGTATTACCTGTCGAATATGCGAACAACAATGTGCCAATGAAGTTCACTTTTACGACAAAGAACATAAAATTATGAAACATGATGAAACAAAATGTGTCAACTGTCAGAGATGTGTTTCATTCTGTCCTACCAGAGCATTAAAAATTATAAAAAACGAATGTACCCTACGGAAAAATACCAACTGGTCCCAAAACACAGTAAATGAAATTTATAAGCAGGCAAACAGTGGCGGTGTCCTTTTATCTTCCATGGGAAATCCAAAATCACTGCCTGTATACTGGGATAAAATCCTTATTAATGCTTCACAAGTAACAAACCCCTCTATTGATCCTTTGCGCGAACCCATGGAGACTCGTGTGTACCTTGGAAAGAAGCCCTCCAAAATAAATCGTACAGCAGATGGAAAATTAGACTGCAAACTTCCTCCCCAGTTGGAACTCTCCATGCCTGTTATGTTCTCTGCCATGAGCTACGGCTCTATCAGCTATAACGCTCATAAATCCCTTGCTCTGGCAGCAACAGAACTCGGAATTTTGTATAATACCGGAGAAGGTGGATTGCATGAAGACTTCTACTGCTATGGAAAAAATACTGTTGTGCAGGTAGCTTCCGGACGTTTCGGCGTTTACGAAGATTATTTAAAAGCAGGCTCTGCAATAGAAATTAAAATGGGACAAGGTGCAAAACCAGGCATTGGCGGACATCTTCCCGGTACAAAAATAATCGGTGATGTATCGCGTACCCGCATGATTCCTGAAGGCTCTGATGCAATCTCTCCCGCCCCCCATCATGATATCTACTCTATCGAGGATTTGCGTCAACTTGTTTTTTCAGTAAAAGAAGCTACACAATACCAAAAACCAGTCATTGTTAAGGTTGCCGCTGTTCATAATATTGCAGCTATTGCAAGCGGAATTGCCCGCAGCGGAGCTGATATTATTGCCATCGATGGCTTTCGTGGCGGTACAGGAGCTGCACCTACCAGAATCAGAGATAATGTGGGCATCCCCATTGAACTTGCGCTTGCTTCTGTTGACCAGCGGCTTCGTGACGAAGGCATTCGTAACAATGTATCACTGATAGTGGGCGGAAGTATTCGCAGCGCTGCTGATGTAGTAAAAGCTATAGCACTGGGCGCAGATGCCTGTTACATAGCTACTGCTGCCCTGCTAGCTCTCGGCTGTCACCTCTGCCGTACCTGTCAAAGCGGCAAATGCAACTGGGGAATCGCAACTCAAAGACCAGAACTTGTAAAGAGACTTGATCCAGAAATCGGAAAGCAACGCTTAGTTAATCTAATAACCGCATGGAACCATGAAATCAAAGAGCTTATGGGTGGCATGGGTATTAATTCAATTGAAGCATTACGAGGAAATCGTCTCATGTTGCGTGGCATCGGGTTAACGGAAAAAGAACTTGAAATACTTGGTATTTTTCATGCCGGAGAATAATTTCAAAAATATAAACTTTTTTTAGGAAGGTATGGTATAATATGAAAATCATTAATGCTGCAAATTTAAATTACAGAGCTGTGAATGAAGCACTGTGCAATGCAGATAAAGACTGTATGATTGAAAGTTGCTGTGGGCAAAGGTTTATTGCTGCAGGTATGTCTGATAAAAATATTACAATCAATGGCATTCCAGGAAACGCACTGGGTTCCTATTTAAACAATGCCAATATTGTAGTAAATGCCAATGCTCAAGACGCTGTGGGCGATACTATGAATGAAGGAAAAATTCTTATACATGGTAATATTGGAGATGCTGCCGGTTACGCTATGCGTGGGGGCAAGATTTATGTAAAAGGTAACGCAGGATATCGCGCCGGGATTCATATGAAAGCTTATAAAGAAAAAATTCCTGTTATGATTATTGGTGGACATACCGGAAGCTTTCTGGGCGAATATCAGGCTGGTGGCATCATTATTGTTCTTGGAATAAACACTGTCGGAAAACCTATAGTAGGGAACTTCCCATGTACCGGAATGCACGGTGGAAAAATGTTTTTGCGCGGGAATTGCAAAGATATCTGCTTTCCAGAACAAGTTACTGCAAGATACGCAACTTCAAAGGATTTAGATGAAATTATGGAATATCTGTCTGAGTACTGTAGAGATTTCACATATTCTATAGATAAGCTTTTATCTGTTCCTTTTACAGTTATTACACCAGACAGTAAAAATCCATACAAACAAATGTATGTGCCAAATTAAAGAAAGCAGGTAGTATTATGAAGTATTCAAAAGAAGAGATCATCCAATATGTGCAGGAAGAAGATGTTAAATTCATTCGTCTTGCCTTTTGCGATGTATTTGGCAAACAGAAGAATATATCCATTATGCCTCAGGAACTTCCTCGGGCTTTTGAATATGGTATTGCCATTGATGCATCTGCAATCGCAGGTTTTGGAGACGAAACGCATTCTGATTTGTTCCTTCATCCAGAACCAGACACTCTGATGCCCTTACCCTGGAGACCAGAACATGGATGTGTGGTAAGAATGTTCTGTAGCATTACCTATCCGGACGGAAAAATATTTGAGTGTGACACACGTTCTATTTTAAAAAAAGCAATTCAGGCCGCTGAATATGCCGGTTATCAATTTTTCTTTGGTGCAGAACAGGAGTTTTATCTATTCCAATTAGATGACAATGGCAAATCCACAAAACTTCCTTATGACAATGCCTCTTATATGGATATTGCTCCGGAAGACAGAGGTGAAAATATACGTCGTGAAATATGTCTGACATTGGAGCAAATGGGTATTCAGCCAGAAAGTTCCCATCATGAAGAAGGACCAGGACAAAATGAAATTGACTTCCGCTACTCTAATCCTTTAACAGCAGCTGACAATGCAATGACATTTCAAACCGTTGTCAAAACAATTGCGCAGCAAAATGGGATTTTTGCTGATTTTAAGCCAAAGCCATTAGAACATGCGCCTGGAAATGGATTTCATATTAATATATCTGTCAAATCTTCTGACAGTACAGATAATATGAATTATCTGATAGCGGGTATTTTAGATAAAATTTCGGATATGACAATATTTTTAAATCCAACAGAAAATTCTTATAAACGTTTTGGAAAAAACAAGGCTCCGAAATATATTTCATGGTCCAATGAAAACCGTTCACAGCTTATCAGAGTTCCTTCAGCAATTGGCAAATATCGACGTGTAGAACTTCGTTCTCCTGATCCCTCTGCGAATACCTATCTGGCATTTGCCCTGATTATTTATGCTATTCTGGACGGAATTCAAAATAAAACAGAACTTCCTGCACCCTCTGATATTAATCTGTACAAAGCAGATAAAGATATCCTTACAAACTTTAAACAACTTCCGGAAAATTTCAAATCTGCCTGTACCACAGCCGCAAACAGTGATTTCATCAGAAAATATATACCGGATGCTATATTAAACATCTATTGTAACCGATAAATCAAATGAACAAAAGAAGGAGGAGATTAAATGAGTTTAAGAGAACGTGTTTACAGTATACTCATCGTATCTGCAACAGATAGCTTCACCTCTGCATTCACCAGTCTGTTGTCTGAAATACGCTATTATCCTGTCCTGACGGTCTCAAGTGTCAGTGCTGCCAGACGTATATTAGCAGAAAAAGCTTTTGACTTTGTTATCATCAATGCTCCTCTTCCTGATGATATTGGCACCCGTTTTGCAATTGACATATCTACTTCCAAGCAATGTGTGGTACTCCTTCTTGTTAAAGGTGACATTCAGCCCTCTATTCATGACAAAGTGGCTGAATATGGTGTGTTCACACTGCCAAAACCAATTTCTAAGCCTATTATTCTCCATTCTCTTACCTGGATGGAAAGCGCTCGTGAACGTTTAAGACAATTTGAAAAAAAGTCTTTATCTATTGAAGACAAAATGGCAGAAATCCGTCTGGTTAATAAAGCAAAATGGATTTTAATCAGCGAGCTCTCCATGAGTGAACCTGAAGCCCATCATTACATAGAAAAACAGGCAATGAATCGCTGTATTGCCAAACGATTCATTGCCGAAGAAATCATTAAAACTTATACCTGATAGTTCATGCGCATTTTCCAAATGCATATTTTATTTTTTAATATAACGCAATTAACCAAATCTTCCTGTAATATAATCTTCTGTCTTCTTATTCTTAGGCATAGAAAACATTTCCTCTGTATTTCCGTATTCTACCATTTCTCCTAAAAGGAAAAAAGCTGTTTTATCAGAAATACGTGCTGCCTGCTGCATATTGTGAGTAACCATAACAATCGTATATTTTTTCTTTAATTCTACTGCTAATTCTTCTATTTTGGAAGTGGAAATCGGATCAAGCGCAGAAGTAGGCTCATCCATCAACAATACTTCCGGTTCTACTGCCAATGCTCTTGCAATACAAAGTCTCTGCTGCTGTCCACCTGACATACCAAGTGCACTTAATTTCAAACGATCTTTTACTTCGTCCCAAATTGCTGCGCTTCTCAATGATTGCTCTACAATTTCATCCAACTTTACTTTTGAACGGATACCGTGTGTCCTTGGACCATAAGCAATGTTATCGTAAATGCTCATAGGAAAAGGATTCGGTTTCTGGAATACCATTCCTACACGCTTTCTTAGAAGGTTAACATTCATGTCTCCATAAACATCTTCTCCATCTAATAATATATTTCCTGTAATCTGACAACCCTCTACCAAATCATTCATTCTATTTAAAGATTTCAGCAAGGTAGATTTTCCACAACCGGATGGTCCGATAAATGCAGTAATCTCATTTGCCTGAATTTCCAGATTTATGTTTTTTAATGCGTGAAAAGCTCCTTTATCATAATATAAATCCAAATCGGAAATCGAAAACTTACTCATTCTTTTTATTTATCCTTTCTTAATCTTGCGGGCAATTCTTCCGGACAACCAGTTAATTACCAATACAATTACAAGTAATACAACTGCTGTTGCATAAGCTTGATTTACATACAACCCTTCGCTTGCAAGAGAATACATATGTACAGATAGAGTTCTCGTAGAAGACATCACACTATCCGGCAGCTCTGCCACTGTTCCTGCTGTATACATTAAAGCTGCAGTTTCTCCTACAATACGTCCAATAGACAAAATTACACCGGAAAAAATTCCAGGTACTGCAGAAGGTAAAATAACCACAAATATAGTTCTAAGTTTTCCTGCACCTAGGCCAAAACTTGCCTCACGGTAAGTATCCGGCACTGCCAAAAGTGCTTCTTCTGTTGTTCTCATAATAACAGGAAGTACCATAATTGCCAGTGTAAACGCACCTGCCAGCATAGAATATCCCCAGCGCAGCGTTGTTACAAAAAATAACATTCCGAACAGACCATATACAATGGAAGGAATACCGGTAAGTGTTTCTGCTGTTACACGTACAACAGACACCAGTTTATTTCCTTTTTTCGCATATTCCACCAAATATACCGCTGCAAAAATTCCCAAAGGACCTGCAACCAAAAGAGACAACACAATCATGAAGATCGTATTGATAATTGCCGGAAACATAGAAACATTCTCTGAATTATACTCCAGTTCAAATAACTGTGGTGTCAAATGTGGAACACCCTTTATCAAAATATATCCTACAATAAAAATCAGTGTCACTGCTGTAAAGATTGCACTAATCCAAACCAACAAAGCCAAAAGAAAAGAGGCTGGATGATGAGCATACATTTTTAATTTTTGACGTATCTTATCCATTTATTCCCCTCCTCTTAACTAATGAGAACAACAGGTTAATTAATAAAATAAATACAAAAAGTACAACTGCTGTTGCAATCAAAGCTTCTTTATGAAGATCAGCTGCATATCCCATTTCCATAACAATATTCGATGTCAGAGTACGAACACCTTTAAACAGACCTTTTGGCATACGCGGCTGGTTTCCTGCAATCATAATAACCGCCATAGTCTCTCCAATTGCTCTTCCGATACCTAAAATCACACCTGCCATTACACCTGATTTTGCTGCAGGCAATACTGTATGAAATACACTTCTTTCATGTGTTGCCCCAAGAGCAAGAGCACCTTCATAATAACTCTCCGGCACTGCACGAATTGCAGACTCACCCACACTGATAATTGTAGGCAAAATCATGATACCCAGCATTACCGAAGCCGTGAACATACTGGAACCGTCTCCTCCAAATCCCAGCTGAATACCAAAGAAGTCACGAACAAAAGGAACAACCACTACCATACCAAAGAAACCATATACAACAGAAGGAATTCCTGCCAGTAATTCAACAGCAGGTTTCATAAATTTATATAATTTTGGTGGGCAGAACTTTGCCATGAAAACAGCTGTACAAATACCAATGGGAACACCAATTAAAACGGCTCCTGCGGTTACATAAATGCTGCCTAAAATAAATGGTAAAATACCGTAAATATTGTTTCCCGGCTTCCATCTTTCTCCCAGCAAAAAGTCAAAAACTCCTATTTTGCCAATGGCAGGAATACCATTGGCAAATAAGAAGATGCAAATTAATGCTACTGCCAGAATAGAGGCACAGGCACACACAAGAAACACATATTTCATAACGGTTTCTTTTATATTTTTCATTCCTTTAATCCCTTTCTGTCTTTACTGAAGGTCGCTCCATTCTGTAATTTCACCTGTGTAAATATCTTTTACCTGATCTGTTGTAATATCACTCATAGAGTTTTTATTATTTACAATAACTGCAATACCGTCTAATGCAATTTCCTGTCCTTTTAATCCAGCTTCGATTTCTGAGTCTTTTAATTCTCTGGAAGCCATTCCAATATCACAGATGCCATTTACTGTGGATTCCATACCTGTTGTAGAGTCACTCTGCTGAATTTCAATTTCTGCATTTGGATTTACTTCTTTATATCCTTCTTTTAACTTTTCCATTACCGGTGTAATAGAAGAAGAACCTGCAATTACGATTTTTCCAGATGGTTTTGTTCCCGCATAAGCCGCTGCATCATCTCCAACAGAAATATAACCATTATCTTCTACGATTTTCTGACCTTCCTGACTTAAAATATAAGAAATGAAATCCTGTGCTGTCTCACTTACGCCTTCTTTTGTAGCAATATTGAATGGACGTGCAATTTTATAAGTATCACTTTTTACATTTTCTGCTGTAGCTTCTGCTCCATCTACTTTTAAAGCTTTTACAGAGTCATCCAAAGAACCTAAAGAAATATATCCGATTGCCTGAGGATTACCTGCTACACTTGTCATCATAACAGATGTATTATTTGTTACCTGTGCATCTTCTGTTGTATTGTCAATTTTTTCCCCTGAAGCATCCTTTTCTTCAATTCCAAATAACTCAATGAACGCACCTCTTGTTCCTGAACCCTCTTCTCTGGAAATTACAGAAATTTCTCCTTTTGGTGCATCTGAACTTTCTTCTTCTTTTTCTGAAGAAGGTTTTTCTGTTGTTTCTTCTACTGCTTCTTTATTTGTTGTTTCGTCACTTCCGCTTTCATTTCCACATGCTGCTAAACCGAATACCATAGTTCCCATTAAAATTGCTGCTAACATTTTTTTCTTCATAATAAATACTCTCCTTTATTATCTTTATTTGTAAAATTCAATTCTTCTCCTCGTCGACAGCATTTACTATAAAGGAGTTTTGTAAAATCACCAATCATGAAATCGTTAAATTTCTGTAAAATTATCGTAAACCTAAATTTTCAGATAATAGATTTAGTTTTCACGTTATTTCGGTGAATTATAACATAGTTCGTTAAAAATTTGACTTCAAAAAAGTCAATATCTTTTCTTCTTTTTTCTACAAAAAACGCCTTTTTATAAGAAGTACACAAAACCTTTGTTCTTTATTTCATTATGTAAATCATATTCTTCCACACATTTTTTTGTGGATAATGTGGATAACTTAGTGTATAACTATAATTTTCCCATATTTATTGGATTTTTCAGTGTGTATAACTTTGAGGATAAAATGTGGGAAACTTCCAACAGTTCAACATCTTTTGTACACTTTTACATTTGAGAATATTCTGACTATTTAAAAGATAACATAAACTATTTTATCTATATTTTACATCCAACAACATTTCTATTTTGTAAAATTGATTATGTAAACTCTTTTCTTTTTAAACTCCAAGAAAAAAGGAAGCCCATCTTCTGAGCTTCCCAAACTTTTTCTATATTCCTATTATTACAATACCTGCATACCGCCATGCTGACGTACTTTTAATACATGACAAGAACCACTTCCAAAAACTTTATCCATAGCTTTTCTGTATTCTTCTACAAAACTGTTTTCCACAAAAATCTGGATTGTCCCTGCAAAACCACCGCCATGTACACGGCATACACCATGATTTCCTAAAATACTTTCACTGACGCCAAGAGCAATAGACATTGCCTGACTTTGTTCGTTTCTTGTTGTATAGATGTTCTGAAGATATTTAAAAGAGGAGTTTCCTGATTTTTCCACAAGAGAAAGAAATTCTTTAAAATCTCCCTGTTTCAGAGCTTCTACCTGTGCCTGTACACGTTTTTCTTCCTCGAAGAAGTGAAGGGCACGCAGTACCGGTCTGTCTCCTAAAATACTTCTCAGCCCCGGTATCTGGCTGTAAAACTCTTTCTCATCTACCTCTCTTAACACATCCTGTTTAAAGAAAGCAGCTACCTTCTTCATCTCTGCGGGAATTTGTGCGTAATCCTCTGTAAGGTCTGCATGAGAAGCTTTTGTATCCACAATACACAGACTGTATTTATAAGCTTCAAAGTCAGCCGGAACCTTCTCTACCACAGGTTCTTCCGGATTTTTAAAATCAATATGGATTAATCCGCCTACGGAACATGCCATCTGGTCCATCAAGCCGCATGGCTTTCCGAAATATACATTCTCCGCAAACTGTCCTGCCTGTGCAAGAAATACAGGACTGATGCTCATTTCATTAAATAAGCCGGACAAAATCGTACCTACAATAATTTCAAATGCTGCGGAAGAGGAAAGTCCTGCTCCAATCAGCACATCACTGGTAACATAAGCTTCAAAGCCGCCAACACGGTAGCCTTCTTCTTTTACCTTAGCTACAACGCCACGGATTAAAGCTGCTGTTGTTCCTTCTTCTTCATATTTTTCTTCTAAATCATTTACGTCTACCTCTACCATGTCGTATCCTTCTGATACAATACGGATAAGGTCTCCTTCTGTCTTACTTACGACTGCAATGGCATCTAAGTTGATTGATGTAGCAAGCACCATTCCAAGCTGGTGGTCTGTGTGATTTCCGCACACTTCACTACGCCCCGGTGCGCTGTAAACTTCTACTTCCTTTTCGCCGTAAAGCTTTTCAAACTCTGTAATTGCATCTGCATATCTTTTGTTCTGATATTCCAGCATGCTTTCATCCAGATAAATTTCTTTCAATAACTGACTATACTTTCCCTGTAATAATTCTTCTTTTAAAATTCCGGAGTTCTTCATCTCTGGTTTATCCTCCTTGGTTCTGATAATTTAACAACCCTCATAAAGAGCATATCACACTCGTATGCTTTTTACCACTACATTTCTTCCGACTTTTCCTATTCTTCCGTAATCTTTTCCTCATTCAAAAGCGCATCTGAAGGATTTGTTTTCTCATCCTCATTTTCCTCGTACTCATCCAAGGTCTCGGGACTGTTGGAAACCTCAAGCTCTCTCACCAGCTGCAAATCTTTGTCCACAAAAATACGGATAAAATTCTTCTTACTCTCATCTGAATATATAAAATAATTCTCTCCCTTTTCATCCTCTTCCTTCTGATAAACGCTTCCTTCCAGCCGTTGTTTCATTTCTTCTGCCGGCATGCCCAGTACAATTTCATCTCCCACGCCAATGGAAACCTTTGTCACATCAAAATCTCCCGACAGATTTGTCACAAAGGTATTTTGAATATTTGTGGTTGCTTCTCCGTAGTTTTTTACCACTGCATATAAGGACTGCCCGTTTTTTTCCAGCGTCACATACCCATGCCTTCCTGCTTTTACATACGTATCCGAGCCCTCTTTTGAAATTTTCCATCCATTTTCCACAAACTGCGATACAGGCGCAGGAATTTGATAAAAAGAGTTATCATACTTTACCACATATTCCTGAAAGTCTCCATTGTACTCCTCCGGCGCTTGATATTCCTTTACTTCTTTCGGTATTTCCTCTGAAATCGGTTCTTCCTCATTCTCCGGTTCCCGATAATTTTTCATCCGCACCTGATACAGCACCTCATCCTCTATATGAAATACCAGCTCTGCTTCCTTATATTTTCCATATTCATACGTAATATAGATATCCTCTTTTTCCTCGTACTCATCCGTAGGTGTTCCGAATTTGTCTGTCACCTGAACAAGCGTGCTTTCTCCCAGTGTAATTCCTGACGGAAGCTGATAATAAGGAGCTTTCTCTTCATATTTTAAAAGAATTCCTCCTACATAACACTGTTTTAAAGGCTTCTTCTCCCCCTCAGGATTTACAAAATCCACAGAAATCTCCTGCTCCTGATTTTTTAAAGTTTCTCCTTCTATATAAGCTTCTCCGTCCAGCATGGTCTCTTCCTGCTTTTCGTCAATACTCCATCCCTTTTCTTCCCATTTGGACAGCTCCGCAGGCAGCTTCCATACATCTTCTCCTATGGAAAATTCAAAATCCCAAAGATTTTCAGATAAGGAAACCTCCGGCTTTTGATTTTCTTCCTGCTGCAAAGCTTCCTGTGGATTTGGAGTATTCTCTTTCTTCTCGCATCCCCCTAAAAGTAAGAAAGACATGAAGCATAGCAATATTCCTTTTTTTCTCAAACCGCCCTCTCCTCTCTTTTCTTTTATCCTCATTATTACCTGCTATACAGCATCTTAACACAAGCCCTTCCTCTTTTCCATGCAAAATGCACATACATCTTTCTTTTTCTCATAAACTATAATGAATATCCTTACAAGGAGCTTACCTTGAAAAAATTCTTTCAAAAGAAACGCCGTCTCCTACTTTTCGGTTCTGCGCTTTTCTTTCTCTTTGGCATCTGCTTTTTCTGTTTTAAAATCTGCTTTATCTCTCCTGATGCACAGTTTGAACAATTTACAGATAAGCTTTTCGAAAACGAGTTATCCTCCAACACCCTAAATCTTCATTATACTTTAGCAAACCCTGAAAAATATGGCATCAAGGAAAAAGAAATCAGTCTGGGTGATATGTCGCCGGAAAGCTTTGAAAAAGGAAAAGAAGACCTTAAAAAGCTGCAAAAAAAGCTTAATTCCTTTTCTCCTGAAAAGCTTTCAAAGGAAAATCAAATCATCTACGATATTTTAAGGCTGTCCTTCGCTGCACAGCTTTCCGCAGCCGATGATTATCTTCTGGCAGAACCCCTCGGAGCAAATCTGGGTATTCAGGCACAGCTTCCTGTTCTTCTGGCAGAATACACCTTTCGTTCTCCTGATGATATCAAAGACTATTTTTCCTTACTTGCCTCTATACCCCAATATTTTAAAAGCATTGTCAGATTTGAAACAGAAAAATCCAAAAAAGGACTTTTCATGAGTGATACAACTGCCGACAGAATTATCGAGCAATGCAATACCTTTGTGGAAAATACAGAAACAAACTATCTGCATACCATGTTTCAGGAACGTGTGCAAAAATTACAGGAAGAAAAACAAATCAGCAAAAAACAGGCTTCCTCCTACATAACTATGCACCAAAAGCTCTTAAAAGAGTCTGTTTTTCCTTCTTACAGCCTTCTGGCACAGGAGCTTGAACATTTAAAAGGTACAGGAAAAAACAAAAACGGGCTTTCTCACCTTCCCAAAGGAAAATCCTACTATTCCTATTTGATTAAAAATGATGTGGGAGATTATCGCAGCATAGACGAAATCGAAAAAGATTTATATCAGCAGCTTTTGCAATATTATAATGATGTGCAAAAATTATCACAGGAAAACCCTGCTTTACCGGAAAGCTTAAATACCGAAACTGCCGTAGAAATGGTTGAACCTGAAAAAATTCTTGCGTTTCTGCAAGATACTATTACAAAAGATTTCCCTGCTCTTACAGTGAAGGATTATGAAGTGAAATACGTACCAAAGGCAATAGAAGAATTCTCAAGCCCTGCTTTTTACCTCACTCCCCCTATTGACACTCTCAATCCAAATACTATTTATATTAACAAAGGTTCTTCTGTTTCCTGTCCTGAGCTTTTTACAACCTTGGCTCATGAAGGCTTTCCCGGTCACCTGTACCAGACTCTTTACTTTGGTAAGCAAAACGCATCTCCCATCCGAAGCTGTCTGAGCTGCAGCGGCTATATAGAAGGCTGGGCAACTTTTGTAGAAGACCGTTCCTACCGATATGCGGCGGATTTTTTTAATATCAGCCCTGCCTCCATGGAATTTCTCCGCTTAAACCGCTGTATCAGTCTCTGTCTCTATTCTCTCCTTGATATCGGCATCCATGACAAAGGCTGGAATTTCACTGCGGTTTCTGAGATACTGTCTTCCTTTGGCGTTACGGAAGAGGACGTTTGCCATGAAATCTTTCAATACATTGTAGAAAATCCCGCAAACTATTTAAAATACTATTTGGGATTTCTGAATTTTTCTTCCTTAGAAAATACAATTCGGGAATTAGAAGGAGATGCCTTTGACCTGAAAAAATTTCACAAAAATGTTCTGGAAATAGGTCCGGCTCCCTTTCCTGTTTTGAAAAAATATCTGCTCATGAAATATTAGGTTATAAATGAGGCTGTCGTATTAAGCCAAAATCTTGATACCCTTAATACAACAGCCTTATTTTTTTAATCATTTAATTTGGTAATAATTTCCGTAATCAGCTTCTTAAACTGCACAGCCACTCTGTCTGCTGTTTCCTGTACTTCTTTATGGTTTAATTCTTCTTTAGAGATTCCCGCTGCCAAATTTGTAATGCAGGAAATTCCACCGATTTCCATTCCAATATGGCGTGCTGCCATAGCCTCACATGCTGTACTCATTCCCACTGCATCTGCTCCCCAGACTCTTGCCATACGAATTTCTGCAGGTGTTTCATAATTTGGTCCTGTAAACTGTGCATAAACGCCTTCTTTAATATCAATATCTAAATCTTTTGCCGCTGTTTTAATGATTTCCTGTATTCTCTTGCTGTATACCTCGCTCATATCCGGAAATCTTACTCCCAACTCATCTAAATTTTGTCCAATTAAAGGACTTGGCACAGCTGTTGTAATATGGTCTGTAAGCATCATAAAATCTCCCGGCTTAAACTCAAAGTTTACACCGCCTGCCGCATTGGTTAAAATCAGCTTTTTCGCTCCTAAAAGAGCCATAAGTCTGGTTGGAAGCACCACGTCTGACATGGCATAGCCTTCATAATAATGCACACGTCCCTGCATAATTACAACAGGAGTTTTCCCTACATATCCAAAGACAAAACGTCCCTTATGCCCTGCCACAGTCGAAGTTGGAAAGCCTTCGATTTCTGTATAATCAAGCGTCTGCACCACATCGATTTCATCTGCATAATCACCCAGACCGGAGCCTAAAATCAGAGCCACCTCCGGTTTAAAATCTACTTTTTTCTGAATACTCTCCAAACATGTCCTTAATTTTTCATACACTGCACTCATAATAATTCTCCCTTCTTTCACTCAATATCTATAATTGCCGCTATCAATTCTTTTAATTTCTTATACTGTTCAAAAGAAACAAGAAGCTGATTTCCTTCCTTACTGATAAGACCTTCCTCCAAAAATTTCTTTACAGAACGGTTAATGGTTTTTACACACAGTCCCGTAGTGTCAGAAAGCCCCTGTCTGCCGCCCCGTACCCGCAATATGCCGTTCTTTGCATACAATTCATATCGCTCTGTCAAAAGCATTGCCAGACGGTCTGAGCCTTGGAGAAATAAATATGCCCTGCTCTTTCTTCCGTCCTCCAGTAATGATTTGCCTGTAAGCTTTGCTTCCAGCTTTAAAACACGCAGATCCGTCAACAGCCATTTTTCATACTTTGCCTTTGCAATCTTCACAATGGTACATGGTGTGGCAGTTTCCAAGGTCGTCATATAAGTATCCAAATCCATAATGATTTCCATTCCGCCCAGAGCATGTACACAGTCAAAGCTCATAAAATCATAGGTAATGCCATAAATTCTGTAATCTGTTGCCTTAATCGTACCTCTTCCTACAAAATAAATGGTATCAATCGGTGTGTTTTCCCGCACAAATATTTGCCCTTTTTCCATTTCCTCTACCTGAAAACATTCCATAAGCCAAGCCGGCGCTGTCTGAAAATAATCCTCAAACTGCTGTTGTGTCTCTCTTTTACATTCTTTCAAAAATGGCAGTACACTATACAAATATTTGTTTCGCATTTTTATACCTCTTTCAGTCTTCTTACAAGCTCTGCTTTTACTTCATCCTTTGCAAAAGCTACCTGAATTGCATTTTCTGTCATACGTACCAGCTCTTCATCTGTAATTCCATAATTTTTCTGCACAAATTCCATTTCCTTTTGTATACTGGAATTACTTACTGTTCTGTTATCTGTATTTATGGTAACACATAATCCTGCATCCAGAAACTCTCTCATTGGATATTCTGATTTACTTGCCACTGCCTTTGTCTGAAGATTACTGATTGGACACATTTCAATTCCAATCTGCTTTTCTTTGCACATTGCCATTGCATCAGCATGTCCTCTTAATGCAATTCCGTGGCCTATTCTGGATGCTCCACACTTAACTGCCTCTATGACATTTTCTACTCTTCCACATTCTCCTGCATGAATGGTAAAAGGCAGCCCCAGTTTTTTTGCTTTCTGAAATAATTCTGTGAAATTTTCCATAGGGAATGCAGCTTCATTTCCTGCCAAATCCACAGCACAAATTCCTTCCCCTAAAAAGCTTCTGGCTGCTTTCATCATCTGTAAATTATCTTCCTCTGTATGGTGACGCATAGCACAGGCAATTACATTATAATAAATTCCACATTCTTTTTTGGCTTCCTCCAGTCCTTCTAAAACAGACTGTATTACTCTCGTACAATCTAAGCTCTCATTCACAGATAATAGAGGTGCAAAGCGAACTTCTACATATTGAATGTTATCCTGCTTTAAGCTTTCTAAAAAAGCTTTTGAAGTACGCTTTAAGCCTGTTTCTGTCTGCATACAGGACAAAGGCAGGTCAAATTTTTCCAGATATTCCGCAAGATTTCTGCAATCATCCCGAACCTGAAGCTCCTCCTTCTTTACATCCCCGCCTAAAAGCTCACGAATAATTCCCATTGGCAATGAGCCGTCCAAATGACAATGAAGCTCCACCTTTGGAAGTTTTATGATTTTTTCACTTTCCATTCCTGCTCCCTTCCGGCAGATATTTCTCTGCTAAAATAGTATAAGCATCTTTCAGCCTAAGGTGAAGATGCTTATACGAATTATCATTTCTTAATTATTTAATAGACTCAACTGTTACAACGTTAACCGGAAGCTTGCTTGCATCATCTGCTGCGGTATCATTTGCAACCTGAATAGAACCATCTTTTAATGCTGCATAAATTTCATCATATTTTTCCTGTGTGAATTTTTCAAACTTAGATGTTTCCATTGGTAACTGAACACCGTCATCTGCTGCGCCTAATGTGATAGATTTTCCGCCTTCAAATGTTCCGTCATAAACAGATGCCACTGCATTGTAAACAGAGTCACTTAATGTTTTCATTGCAGAAGTGATAACTGTTTCAGACTCTACGGACTGGTCAACGTCTACACCAATAACTTTCTTACCTGCACCTTCTGCTGCTTTCATAACAGAGTTACCAACTCCGCCGCCGCATGCGAAAATACATTCTGTTCCTTCGCTGTACCAAGCTGCTGCTTTTGCCTGATTTTCAGGAGAAGCGTCAAAGTTACCTACATAAGTATATTTAATGTTGATGTCACCCTGTGCAAGACCTAAGTCTTTTGCTGCTGCGTCTGCACCCTGAACAAATCCGTAACCAAAACGAATAACTGCCGGTACTGCAATACCACCCATAAATCCTAACTGTCTGTATCCTTCTTCTACTGCTGCGTATCCTGCTAAATATCCAGCCTGTTCTTCTGCATAGAAGATAGAAAGTACGTTTTCTTTAATTTCCGGAGCTTTATTTTCGCCTTCTACCGGAGCTGCATCAATAATAACAAATTTTGTATCCGGATATTTTGTCTGTGCTTCAAAAATCGGTCTTTCAAATAAGAAGCCCGGTGTTACAATAACCTTTGCTCCGCCTTTTACTGCAAGGTCAATAGATGTTAAACAAGCCTTATCTGATTTTTCTGAAGGTTTGTAATATTTACATGTGATATCATTCTCATCTGCATATTTCTTTAAACCTTCCCATGAACCCTGATTAAAGGATTTGTCATCAATCGTTCCAACGTCTGTGATTAACGCCAGTTCATACTTGCTTCCTTTGTCCTCTTTTTTTCCTTCTTCAGATGCACCCGGTTTTTCTGCACATCCTGCCATTCCTAATAACATTGCTCCTGCCAGCACTAAGCTAATCAGTTTTTTCTTCATGATTTTTCCTCCTAAATTTTAATAACCTTTTACACTTTGCCCTTTAATCAGGGAAATTGCTGAACTTGTGCCAATTCTGTCGCATCCTGCTTCCAGAAAGGCCTCCATATCCTCCACACTCTTAACTCCGCCTGCGGCTTTCATTTTTACGTGTGGTCCAATAAACTTCTTAAACAGAAGAATATCTTCCATTGTAGCTCCACCTGTTCCAAATCCGGTGGATGTCTTAATGTAGTCTGCACCTGCTTCTGTAACAGCTTTGCACATAGCAATCTTTTCTTCCTCTGTTAAATAGCAAGTTTCAATAATAACTTTTAAAATTTTATCGCCGGCTGCCTGTTTCAGGCTTCTAATTTCCTCGGTAACCTTATCAAAGTCACCGTTTTTCACATCTGCAATGTTGATTACCATATCTACTTCAGATGCTCCATCTTCAATCGCCTGCACTGTTTCCGCAACCTTTGCTTTTGTAGTGCTGTATCCCAAAGGAAATCCCACTACTGTACAAATGTTAATTTTTTCCCCATAAGTGTCATGAATTCTTTTAATATAACTTGGGGGTACACACACAGAAGCGGTATGGTAATCCATAGCTTCTTCACACAGCTTCTGAATATCTTCCCATGTTGCAAAAGCTTTCAAAAGTGTGTGGTCTACATGACTTAAAATTTCACTTGTGTTCATATAATTCCTCCTTATCTTAATATTTTTCTATTCCTTTCGGAGTAACTCTGGCATAAACCAGAGGTTCCTTCTTGGGCGCTTCCTCTTCTATGAAAATAGATTTTTTATACTTTTCTGCCGCTGCTTCAAATAATTCTTCCTTTGATGTATAGAGCGCAGCAAGAATATCGCCTTTTTCTACTTTTTCTCCGGTCTTCTTATGTAAAATAATACCCGCAGTATAGTCAATTTCACTTTCCTTTGTCTCTCTGCCAGCGCCTAACATGGCAGATGCAATTCCACAGCCCTCTGCATCAATGTGCGTAATATAGCCGTCTTTTTCTGCCTTTACTTCATAGACATAAGGCGCTTTTTCAAACTTCTCAGGGTTTAAGATAACTTCCGAGTCACCGCCCTGCGCTTCTACCATAGCTACCAGACGTTCCAGAGCCGCACCGCTTCTTATTGCATTCGCAGCCAAAGCTCTGCATGCTTCCTCTGTACCCTTTCCTGCAAGATAAAGCATATTGGAAGCCAACTGCAAGCACACCTCTGTTAAATCCGCCGGACCTTTTCCTTTTAAAGTTTCCACAGCCTCGATTACCTCAAGGCTGTTTCCAATATTGTGACCTAAAGGAATGTCCATATTCGTAATCAACGCAGCCATTTTCTTTCCTGCGTTTTCTCCGATAGATACCATTTCCTTCGCCAATGCAATGGAGTCCTCCACGGTTTTCATAAAAGCTCCGCTTCCTGTTTTTACGTCTAAGAGAATACCGTCATTTCCTGCAGCCAGCTTCTTACTCATAATTGACACTGCAATGAGCGGAATACTGTCTACTGTTGCCGTTACATCCCGAAGGGCATACAGCTTTTTATCCGCAGGAGCCAGATTTCCCGACTGTCCGATAACGGAAAGACCTGTTTTATTCACCACATCAAAAAATTCTTCTCTGTCTAAAGAGGTTCGCATTCCCGGAATTGCTTCCATCTTGTCCACAGTTCCGCCGGTATGACCTAATCCTCGCCCTGACATCTTAGCCACCTTTACTCCACAGGAAGCTACAATAGGAGCAATAACCAGTGTTGTTTTATCTCCTACGCCTCCGGTAGAATGTTTGTCTACCTTCATTCCTTCAATACCGGATAAGTCCACCATATCACCGGAATGCGCTACCGCCTGTGTCATTGCCAGAGTTTCTTCCTCGTTCATTCCTTTAAAATAAACTGCCATCAAAAATGCCGACATCTGATAATCCGGAATTTTTCCGTCTACATATTCGGTAATCATGTATTGGATTTCTTCTTTTGTCAGCGCTTCCCCATTTCTTTTCTTCATGATTAAATCATACATTCTCATAGCGATTGCCTCCTTTATCTGCTTCCTTTATCGTAAGGAATACCTTCTGCCTTCGGAGCCTGTGAATTCTTAGAGAAGAATGCCAGAACTACCAAAGTTGCAATATAAGGAATCATTTTATAAATTTCATTTGGAATTGGCAAATCCTTTAAAACAGGAATAGCAGAATATGCACTTGCCAAGGTTTTCATAATTCCAAAGAAAAATGCTGCCAGAAAAATCTTATTACTTCTCCACTGTCCGAAAATCAATACTGCCAATGCCAAAAATCCGTATCCTGCAACGCTTGCATTAAAGTTTGTGGAAGTCGGTACAACAAAGACCAAACCGCCAATTCCGGCAAGAACACCGGAAATAATAACACCGGAATATCTGATTTTATAAACATTAACACCCACAGAGTCTGCTGCTCCCGGATGTTCTCCACAGGCACGAAGTCTTAATCCAAATCTTGTTTTCTTAATTACAAAAGCTGCTACAAGGAAAATTAAAATCCCAATATAAGTTGTAATATAACAATTCTGGAAAAATAATGGTCCAATTACAGGAATATCTCCCAATACAGGAACTTTATCAATCTGGAAAGTATCTGTAAACTGAATTTGCTGCACTTCCTGAATGGTTCTTGCTGCAAAAATTGCAAATGCAGGAGCAAACATGTTCAGTGCAGTACCGCTGATTGTCTGGTCCGCTTTCATATTAATAGATGCAAATGCGTGAAGCAGTGAGAAAATTCCTCCCGTAACGCCTGCAATCACAATGGCAATGAGCAAGAGCCCCTGTCCGCTTAAATTTGCCTGTGTCATATTGATAAAAAGAACACCTGCAAAAGCTCCGATTACCATAATACCTTCTAGCGCAATGTTAATGACGCCGCTTCGCTCAGAATACATACCGCCAATAGCTACAATCAGAAGCGGGATGGCAAAAAACATTGTCTGCTGCATAATAAAATATACAATATCCATACTCCTACTCCTCCTTCTTCAGATTGCTGTTTGCTTTATCTGTCTGTTTTTTACTTTTTCCGGCTTGAATTTTATGAATGATACCTCTGAATAACAGGGACAACGCTCCACAGTAAATAATTGCCGCAATAATCATATCAATAACTTCCGGAGCAAAATCAAACAACTGCATATTGTAACCGCCTACGGTAAGATGTCCGATAAACAATCCGGCAAAAAGAATACCGATTGGATTAGACATTCCCAAAAGTGCTACGGAAATTCCTGAAAATCCTTCCGGTGCGATAATATCCAATACCTGAAGATATTTTCCCGAGTCTGCAAGATATAAAAGTGCGCCGCCGATACCGGATAATGCGCCTGCAATTACCATAGATAATACAATGTTTCTCTTTGCATTGATACCTGCATATTTACTTGCATTCGGATTTTTACCACACGCTTTCAATTCGTATCCGAAAGTAGTACGGTTTAAAATCACATAAATTAAAATTACAAAAGCAATAACAATAAGAATTCCTACATTGATATCGGAATTAGGAAAAATCTTGTCCAATCCCGCTTTCGGCAGGTTAGCAGTCGATGCAACTGCCATGGACTGGTTCTTTACCTGGTCATAAATGGTTCTCTGAATTAACATATTTACCATATACATTCCAATGTAATTCATCATAATAGAAGCAATTACTTCGTTTACATTTCGAAATGCTTTTAATAAACCGGGAACCATACCCCATAATGCGCCTGCCAAAGCAGCGCCTGCAATCGCTACGAAACAATGCAGTCCTGCCGGAAGGAAGGTACATTTTACACCGATTAAAATTGCCACATAAGCGCCAACGGTAAACTGTCCCGGCGCGCCGATATTAAACAATCCTGTCTGAAATGCAAATCCAACAGACAGACCGGTCATAATAATGGGAGTTGCGTAATACAGCATCTGTCCAATTCCCTGAATACCGTCTGTAAATCCCCCCTGCAAAATCATCATAAATCCGCCGTATGCCTGACTCGGATTACTTGCGAGCAAAATAATAAGTCCGAAGAGCAGACCGCAGATAATCGCAAGAATGGATGAACCGAAACTTGCTATGCCTTCTCTCTGAAAAATATTTTTCTTCTTATTTTTCATTGTTCACACTCCTTTTCGCTCCTGCCATGTATAATCCCAGTTCTTCCGTTGTAACCTTCTTCGGATCTACATCTGCAACGATTTCGCCTTCGTACATTACAAGAATTCTGTCACTTACATTCATAACCTCATCCAGCTCTAAAGATACAAGAAGCACTGCCTTTCCTGCATCTCTTTGTGCAATCAGCTGTTTATGGATATATTCAATAGCACCTACATCCAGTCCTCGAACCGGCTGCACTGCAATAACAATATCAGGATTTCTGTCCAGCTCTCTTGCAATAATCGCTTTCTGCTGATTACCGCCGGACATTCCTCTTACAATGCTGTTTACACCCTGTCCGGAACGAATATCAAACTTCTTAATCAGTTCCTCCGCATAGCTGCGAATTGCATCAAATTTTAAAAATCCATGATTTTGGAAGCGTTTTGTAAAGTAGCTCTGGAGCACCAGATTTTGCTGAAGGTCATAATCCAAAACCAGACCGTCCTTATGTCTGTCCTCCGGAATATGTGCCATACCATCCAAACATTTCTTGCGAATACTTTCATGAGTAATATCTTTTCCTTTTAGGAAGACCTGTCCCTCGTCAATAGGCATCATTCCCGTAATACCATATACCAATTCAGACTGTCCGTTTCCGTCAATACCTGCAATGGTAACAATTTCACCTTTTCGTACGGTAAACGATACATTCTTTACTGCTTCTTTGCCATGATGCTTTGACTTAATCGTCATGTTCTTTACTTCCAAAATAGCATCACCGGGCGTAATTTCTTTCTTATCCAGAATGAAATTGACTTTTCTTCCTACCATCATCTCTGACATGGCTTCTTTGGAAGTTTCCGCAACATCAATGGTTCCGATATACTTTCCTTTTCTAAGTACGCTGCATCGATTTGCAACCTCTTTAATTTCATTTAATTTATGTGTAATGAAGATAATAGACTTTCCTTCCTCCACCAACTGCTTCATAACCTTCATAAGCTCATGAATTTCCTGTGGAGTTAAAACAGCCGTAGGCTCATCAAAAATCAAAATATCATTATCACAATACAGCATTTTCAAAATTTCTACACGCTGCTGCATACCTACTGTAATATCGGAGATATACGCATCCGGATCAATTTTAAATTTATACCGTTCACTTAATTCCATAATTTTCTTACGGGCATCATCCATTTTCAGGACCCCGCCTTTTGTTGTTTCCCGTCCTAAAACAATACTTTCCAGTACGGTAAAATTATGAACCAATTTAAAATGCTGATGTACCATTCCAATTCCCAAAGCATTGGCATCATTAGGATTGTTAATCTTTACTTCTTTTCCATTAATTTTAATTTGACCTGCTTCCGGCTGATACAAACCAAACAGAACACTCATCAGTGTAGATTTACCTGCTCCGTTTTCACCCAGCAGTGCGTGGATTTCACCTTTTTTTACGCGCAGGGTAATATCATCATTAGCTTTAAAATCACCGAACTGCTTCGTAATATGGTTCATTTCAATTACATATTCCACGTTTTTTCCTCCTTTTCTTTTATTTCAAATTAAATGAACTAAAGCCACAGGGCAAAAGCTCCTCTAAAGTCATGACTCTGCAAGTATTTTCCCCATTGGCAAGAATAATCTGAAATTCTTTTGGGTCACAAAATTCCATCATTACCTGCCTGCACACCCCGCAAGGTGAGCACATTACATTTGCATCCTCTCCGTCTTTTGCACCCACAATGGCTATTTTTTCAAATTCTCTTTCTCCCTCTGAAACCGCCTTGAAAAAAGCAGTTCTTTCCGCACAATTTGTAGGTGTATATGTGGCATTCTCAATATTACAGCCCAAATAAACTTTTCCGCTCTTTGTCAAAAGCGCTGCGCCTACTTTAAAATTTGAATAGGGCGTATATGCCTTTAATCGGGCTTTTTTTGCTTCCTCCAGCAATTCAAGATTGTCCATATTTTCCATCTCCTATTTTAAGATTTCATCCTTAAAGCTGGTTCCATCCAATCTGCTGTCAATTCCAAAGATGTCCAATATGGTTGCAGCGATATCGGAAAATGTTTTACGAGTTCCCATATTTACCCCTTTTTTCACCTGCTCGCCATAAGCTAAAAACGGTACACATTCTCTGGAATGGTCTGTTCCCTTAAATCCTGGATCGCATCCATGGTCTGCTGTTATCATTAAAATATCCTGCGGCTGCATTCTCTCCATAAAAGTTCCCAACTGCTTATCAAAAACAGTTGCAGCCTTTGCATATCCCTCAATGTCATTTCTGTGACCATAAAGCATATCAAAATCCACTAAATTCACAAAGCATAAGCCATTAAAGTCTTTATCTTGAAGCTGTATGGTTTTTTCCATTCCATCCACATTTCCCTGAATACGCTGAGTATGAGCAATACCCTTCCCTGCAAAAATATCATAAATCTTGCCCACACCATAAGTATCGTATCCTTCTTTTTGCAAAACATCCAGCATAGTGTCCCTTGGCGGTAAAAGTGAAAAATCATGGCGATTTGTAGTTCTTTGGAAATTTGGCGCTTCCCCTACAAACGGTCTGGCAATTACACGTCCTACGCCATGTTCCCCTACCAAAATCTCTCTGGCAATTTCACAATATTTGTACAATTCTTCTACCGGAACAATGTCCTCATGTGCAGCAATCTGGAAAACACTGTCTGCCGATGTATAGACAATCAGCTTTCCTGTACGAACGTGCTCTTCTCCATAGTCTCTGATAACATCCGTTCCGGAATAAGGCTTGTTGCAAAGCACTTCTCTGCCTGTTCTTTTTGAAAATTCATCTAAAACTTCCTTTGGAAATCCATTGGGATAAGTAGGAAGAGCATTCTCAGACACAATACCTGCAATCTCCCAATGTCCGATTGTCGTATCTTTTCCTTTTGATGCTTCCTGCATCCTTCCATAGCTTCCTACTATATTATCTGATTTTTCCAGATAATCCACACCATCAATACAAGAAAGTCCCAATTTTCTCATATTCGGTGTATCGTATTCCTTTGAATGGGTAATTGTATAGAGTGTATTTGCACCTTCATCTCCAAAATCAGCCGCATCCGGTGCATGTCCAATTCCAAAACTGTCCAATACAATCAAATATACTCTCTGCTTGCTCATCATTCTCATCCCTTTCTTTATTATCCTGCTCACTACGCTCATATAATTTTATTATATAGTATCTTATATCCCCAAAAAAGGACTCATGTCCTTTTTTGAAATCTTTTATAATTTGCCAAAATTCGGCACAGGAAAATACCTCTATAACTAATATATACCAATAGCTTCACTTTTATAAAGAAGAATAACAAAAAACACAATGGCTTTCATCTTTGAGAACCATTGTGCTCTTTGTTTAAAATCTGAAAATAAAAAAGCTCCCCCTGTTGGACTCGAACCAACGACACTGCGGTTAACAGCCGCATGCTCTAC
>OLRB01000032.1_pt1 | contig 126859 bp, 109 predicted proteins | sample 1672751 | NCBI WGS metagenome assembly OLRB01 (sample SAMEA3136720, study PRJEB25190) | human gut metagenome | biome: human gut; feature: human-associated habitat; material: faeces | place: Austria | collected 2013
AGAATTTTCGAGAATCGTATGTGTTTCACTGTTTAGTTATCAAGGTTCTTTGTTTGTCTGTCTCTCAGACAGCTCGTTTACTTTATCACATTCATCAGTTCCTGTCAAGTACTTTTTTCAAGTTTTTTCGAGGCATTTTTTGATGTCTGTGCGTCGCTCTCAGGCGACTTGTTTACTCTATCACATGTTCGTTTCTTTGTCAACAATTATTTTTGTTTTTTTCAAAACTTTTCAAATTATTCAATCAGAAGAAACAATTTCTTGTGACAGCTCAGTTAGAATACCACTATCCAACCGAGTTGTCAACACTCTTTTTTATAATTTATAATTATTCTTCATGATATAACGAATTGCATCTTGAATCCAGGACACATATACCAGATTAATGCCAGAAACTTTTCCCACAGACGATTTACATACTTCCGGCAAGATCACTGTATCAAAACCAAGTTTTTTCGCTTCGGCCACTCTTTGTCCTGCCATACTCACTGCCCGGACCTCACCACTTAATCCAACTTCGCCAAATGCGATCACTGAATCCGGAATGATAATATCTTTACAGCTCGATACAACTGCCAGTGAGATTCCCAAATCAATCGCAGGCTCTGTCATTTTCATGCCACCTGCGATATTTACATATGCATCGCAGGCTGCCAGATGAATTCCTACTTTTTTTTCTAATACAGCCATAAGCAGATTTACTCTGTTAAAATCAGTTCCCACCGCAGTTCTTCTTGGTATTCCAAAATTGCTCTGACAGACCAGTGCCTGAATCTCCACAAGGATCGGTCGTGTTCCTTCCATCGAGCACGCAACAATGGAACCAGATGTCCCATTCGGCTTTCCGTTTAGCATAAACTCTGACGGATTCTTCACTTCTTCCAGTCCTGTATTTCTCATTTCAAATACACCAATTTCATTTGTAGATCCAAATCTGTTTTTGACAGCACGAAGAATACGATAAGACGCATGACGGTCTCCCTCAAAATACAGCACTGTATCCACCATATGTTCCAAAACTCTCGGACCTGCTACATTGCCTTCTTTTGTCACATGTCCTACGATAAAAATAGAAACACCCTGACCTTTGGCAATCTGCATCAGAATATTCGTTGATTCCCTAACCTGCGAAACACTGCCTGGTGCCGAACTGATATCTTCATGGAACATCGTCTGGATTGAATCAATCACGACCATATCCGGTTTTTTTCTTTCAATCACCTCTCTGATCGTTTCCAGATTTGTCTCACATAGTAACTGGAGATTCTCATTGAACTCCCCAATACGTTCAGCACGTAATTTAATCTGCCGCAAAGATTCTTCACCTGATATATATAATACAGAATTACCCGACATCGCCAGATTTCTGCAAACCTGTAAAAGAAGGGTGGATTTTCCGATTCCCGGATCTCCACCCACCAATACCAAAGACCCGGGGACAATGCCGCCCCCGAGTACTCTGTCAAGCTCTCCTATATTCGTCAGTTTTCTTTCATCTTCCGAAAGTCTGATGTCTTTTAATACTACCGGTTCAGCTCTTCGCAAACCGTTCTGTAGACCGCTTCCCGTCGAAGATACCTTCTTTGTGGAAACTGTTTCTTCAACAAATGTATTCCATGCTCTGCATCCAGGACATTGTCCCATCCACTTTGAAGACTCATACCCACATTCCTGACAAAAATAAACAACCTTTTTATTTTTTAGCATTTTTCAACCTTTACTGCTACAGCTGCATCTCCGCCAAGTTCTACACTGAAAGAAAGCTTGCCGCCAAGATTTGTCTGCATTTTTCCTGCATCTTCACCATCAATAGAAATGCTGTATTCTGTATCAGCTTCCATCTCAACGGTAATCTGCGCGTCCTCCTCACCTTCTACTTCAAACTCCATGCCAGTACCATCCTGCTTCAATGAATATACAGCAGTTCCCGGTACAGACTCGTATACAAACATTCCATTGCGTTCCAGTTTGGTAATCTCTTTAAATGTTTTTACTTTATAAACATCTCCCTGATATGGGAAATCAGATGCTTTAGATTTTGTCGGTAATTCATAATTACCAAAGCTGATACCCCCATTTTCTTCTGTTCGGATCAGTTCTTTTACTACTGCCATGATCTTATGTCCTCCCTAGACTTTTCTGTTGTGTTTTAGTCCTTGCATATCTGCACCGTGTTATCTTAATATCCCATCTGACGCAGATATTTCAGTTACATTATTATAACATTCAGTACTTTTTTTGACCAGTATCCTAACCAAGATTTAACATCTTTTTTAGATTTTAAATTGCCATAATTCCTTCTGCGCTTATTCCGTATCTCTGACCGGAATAAAACAAATTTTCTTCTGATGAAGCTGAACTTTCACTGTATCTCCAGTTCGAATTCTGCCTTCAAGAATTTCATTGGCCATCGGATCTTCCAGTTTATTCTGAATGGCTCTTCTCAGAGGTCTTGCGCCATATTTACTGTCAAAACCGGATTCTGCCAGATAATCTCTGACCGAATCTGTAATTTTAAGCTGAATACCCATCTGCTCTGCACATCGTTTCTCAAGATTTTTCAAAAGAATATTCACGATTTTCCTGATCGCCGGCTTTTTAAGTGGATGGAATACCATAATTTCATCGATTCGATTCAAAAATTCCGGTTTAAAAAGTCTTCTTACTTCTTCCATCACTCCGGATTTCATTCTCTCATAGTCCTGTTTTTCATTATCCTGGGACATAAAGCCAAGTTTCTTTGGCTCAATGATTGCCTGTGCTCCAACATTGGATGTCATAATGATTATCGTCTGTTTAAAATCAACTTTTCTTCCATGTGCATCTGTAATATGTCCATCATCTAAAACCTGAAGCAAAATATTAAACACATCCGGATGTGCTTTCTCAATCTCATCAAACAACAGTACACTATACGGATTTCTTCTTACTTTTTCGCTAAGCTGCCCGCCCTCATCATATCCAACATATCCCGGAGGTGAACCGATCATTTTGGAAACACTGTGTTTTTCCATGTATTCTGACATGTCAACACGGATCATTGCCTGCTCACTGCCAAACACAGCTTCCGCAAGTGCCTTTGAAAGTTCTGTTTTGCCTACACCGGTCGGTCCAAGAAAAAGGAATGAGCCAATCGGACGGTTTGGATCTTTCAGCCCTACTCTGCCTCTTTTAACAGCCTGTGCAACCGCTTTGACAGCTTCTTCCTGTCCGATCACTCTTTTATGAAGTTCTTTTTCCAGGGCCGCAAGACGCTTGGTTTCACCTTCCGTAAGTCTTTTTACTGGAATTTTAGTCCAGTCCGATACTATATCTGCTACAGAATTTTCATTTACCGTAAGATTTTTGCGTTTATTTCTACGCACTTCTTTTTTTCTGTATTTTTCAATCTGTTCTTCCGCTTCATTCTGCTCCTGCTGAATTCTCTTTGCCATAGACAGATCTGCAAGTTTTATTGCTTCTTCTTTCTGATTCAGCAATTCTCTTATCTTTATTTCCAATGCTTCTATCTCTGGTGCGGAACGATAGCTTCCAAGCTGTACTTTGGATGCAGCTTCATCAATAATATCGATTGCTTTATCCGGAAGAAATCGGTCATTAATATATCGAACTGACATTCTAACCGCAGCCTCCAGAGCCTCATCTTCAATTCTTACCCCATGATGTTTCTCATAATACGGACGAAGTCCTTTCAAAATCTCAAGGGCCTCCTGTTCTGTCGGCTCTTCTACGGTAACCGGCTGAAATCTTCGCTCCAGCGCAGCATCCTTTTCGATGTATTTACGATATTCCTCCAGTGTTGTTGCACCAATCAGCTGAATTTCTCCTCTTGAAAGAGAAGGCTTCAGAATATTGGACGCATCCAGAGCACCTTCTGCCCCTCCGGCGCCAATGATTGTGTGAAGTTCATCAATAAAAAGAAGAATTCCCTGGTTTACACGCACCTCATCAATTACCTTACGGATACGTTCCTCAAATTCTCCCCTATACTTACTTCCGGCAACCATTCCTGACATATCAAGAACAACAACTCTTTTATCACGCACAGAATCCGGAACAAGTCCTGAAACAATTCTCTGTGCCAGACCTTCAACAATCGCAGTCTTACCAACTCCCGGTTCTCCAACCAGACACGGATTATTCTTACTTCTTCTGCTCAGGATCTGAATCAGTCGTGTAATCTCTCTGTCACGTCCAACCACAGGATCCAATTTGCCTTCTGCTGCCATCACAGTCAGATCTCTGCTGTACTGGTCCAGCGTCGGCGTCGCCGCCCCACTCTTCTGTGTTTTTTGATTTCTGCCACCCTGTAGTTCTTCTGCTGTTGGATTCTCAATTCCCATCGCGGTCAGAACTGCCACATACAGTTTCTGGATATTGACTCCCATTGTATAAAGAAGCCTGGTCGCAACACAATCCGTCTCTTTAAGCATTGCCACAAGAAGATGTTCCGTTCCGGCCTGTGCTTCTTTCTGATTTTCTGCCTCCTGTACAGATTTTTCAAGCACTCTCATCGCTCTTGGACTGTATTCCGGTGCCTTTTCCGCAGCCAGCACCTCTGACGGTGCGATCAGTTCTTCGATCAGCTGGCGCAGCGCATCTTCTTCTACATTAAATTCTTCCAGAATCCTGCCCGCCGTACCCTCTTTTTCCTTTAGCAGACCTACCAGAATATGCTCTGTGCCAATATATGAATGATTACAGGACTGTGCGGTGGTTTTTGCCAGTTTTAACGCATTTGCAGCCTGTCTGGTAAATTTATCCTGCATAGTTTGTTCCTCCTAGTTGTCAATTTCGTATTCGTCATAGATCTCATCGATCAGATCATGCACTTCACTTCTGCTGACGTTTCTGCAGCAGCCCTTTGCCAACGCTACAAGAAGATTTTCTTTCATTTCTTCCAGTGCTTTGATCTTATCAACATCCACAGCGATAATTGCCCCACGTCTGCGGTCGATCGTAACAAAACCTTCCTGACGCAACAAAGAATATGCTTTGTTTACCGTATGCATATTAATTCCTACTGTATCCGCCAACTGTCGAACTGACGGAAGCGGATCTCCCTCTTGCAGTCTGGAAGTAGCAATTCCCATTATAATCTGATTCATAAGCTGTACATATATAGCTTCATCACTGTTAAAATCTATTTCAATGACCATTTCCGTCAGCCTCCCATTGTTTTTCAATGTTATACATATAGTAGCACATACAGCAGATTTTGCAAGTAAAAAATAAAAACAGGCAGCCTGTTCAGCCACCTGTCTTATTATCATTATGTCATTTTTATCAGCCAAGAATCTTCTTAAACTGTTCTTTATTAAGAATAAGATTAAATCCCATTGGATTAAATACCATTGCTTCCGCCTGATTGATCAGAATTTCCGGAAGTTTGTCAAATGGAATTTTTGCCAGGCGAAGTTTTTTACCTTTTGCAAATTTTTCAAATTCCATAACATCAGAAAATACCGGCTGTAAAATCTGGCCTTCTTTATTTTTCAGATACGGAATATTAATTTTTTTCGGATTTTCTTCGTCACGTTCCATTGCTACCAGGAAATGAGATTTTTTCAGATTTGCAATCAGTTCCTCTTCCAGTGCTCTTAAATTTTTGTGTTCTTCTTTTTCAACCGGACGTCGAAGTTCCTGCATAAAATAGATACCTGAAAGCTGTAATGTTGGATTGATCAGCGGACGTTTAGCCGGCTCCATCTGACTGAGATCTGGTTTTCTTACGATTTTTTCCAGATCAATCTCAATTTCATCTGCTCCGTTATTCCAGATTACAGAGTTTACGCCAATAGAAAACAGAAGTCCGTACATTCTCGGAAAATCTTTTTTCTCATAACGCATCCCCATAAGAAGGATTTTATCTTCCAGTTTCTTTTTGCCATATTCCTTCAGAGTTTCCTCTTCTGCAAAAAACCACACCTGATCATTATATGTTTCTTCTCCGCAAGTTACATAAGGCAGTTTTGTTGCCTGTGAATATGCCACAAACACTGTCTCCCTTGCCTGAAGTTCTTTGACTGCATCTTCTACACTAATACCCATTTTGTTTTCCTTTCATTTATCGCTTCCGCATGATATATCATAAATTATACCATATTTCACGAAAAATGGCACACTTTTTTGGTGATTTTTTTATATTATCATTCCGTTTATTACTTCAGGCCTCATCAATGGCTTTTCCAATATCATGACGCATATATTTATTCGCAAACTGAATCCACTCTGTTGCATCATAAGCATTTTTGCGTGCCTCTTTCAGAGTCTTTCCTTTTGCTGTAATTCCAAGTACACGGCCGCCATTTGTAACAATCTGTCCATCCTGGAATTTGGTTCCGGCATGGAAACAATAATATCCATCTTTACCTTTAAAGTTTTCAAATCCATACATTGGAATGCCCTTTTCGTATTTTACAGGATATCCTTCACTTGCAAGGACCACACATACAGCCGCATTATCCTCAAATTCCAGCTCTATCTTATCCAGTGTTCCATTCACGCAGGCTTCCATAACTTCTATAATATCTGTTTTCATTCTTGGAAGTACAACCTGTGCTTCCGGATCTCCAAATCGTGCATTATATTCCAGTACCTTCGGTCCTTCTGCTGTAAGCATCAGTCCAAAGAAAATAATCCCGACAAATGGACGACCTTCTGCTGCCATCGCATCTACTGTTGCCTGATAAACGTGCTGTTTGCAAAATTCGTCAACTTCTTTTGTATAAAATGGACTTGGTGAAAACGTTCCCATCCCACCTGTATTTAATCCTTTATCACCATCCATGGCACGTTTATGGTCCTGCGCAGATGTCATAGTACGGATAGTTTTACCATCTACAAAAGAAAGTACTGACACTTCTCGACCAGTCATAAATTCTTCAATGACCATAGTATTTCCGGCACTTCCGAATTTTTTGTCTTCCATAATTTCTTTAACGCCAGCTTCCGCTTCTTCCAGCGTATTACAGATCAAAACTCCCTTTCCAAGAGCAAGTCCGTCTGCCTTGAGAACGATTGGGAATTTTGCCTGCGTATGTAAATAATCAAGTGCTTTCTGTGGATCATCAAAGTTCTCATATGCCGCGGTTGGAATTCCGTATTTCTTCATCAGATCTTTTGAAAACGCCTTGGAGCCTTCAAGGATTGCTGCATTCTTACGAGGTCCGAATACCTTCAGTCCGCGGGCTTCAAATACATCCACCACGCCGCCCACCAACGGGTCATCCATACCAATGATTGTCAGATCCACTTTATTTTCTTCTGCAAAATCAGCAAGCTTCTCAAATTCCATGGCTCCGATCGCCACACATTCTGCATATTCTGAAATTCCTGCATTCCCAGGTGCACAGTAAATTTTGTCTACCTTGGGACTTTTTGCAACACTCCATGCGATTGCATGTTCTCTTCCGCCACTTCCAACAATCAGTACTTTCATGAGCTTTTATCTGCCTCCTACTATTAGACTTCTTCTATCAACAACAAATTTTTATTAATAAAGCATTCTTAATCAATAACAACTTTTCCATTCTGAACCGAAACTCTGTTATTCGCAATCAGATCAATTGCTTTCGGAAGGATTTTCCATTCTGCTTCCTCCATAACACGACGTTGAAGCACCTCCGGAGTGTCTCCCTGCTGTACTTCCACCGCTTTTTGAAGGATGATCGGTCCTGTATCTGTACCGGTATCCACAAAATGAACCGTTGCACCGCTAACCTTGACTCCGCGTGCAAGCACACCCTCATGGACATGAAGACCATAAAATCCTACGCCACAAAAAGACGGAATGAGGGATGGATGAATATTGATGATTCTGTTCGGATATGCTTCCACGATCATAGGTGGAATTGCCACCAGAAAGCCTGCCAGTACAACCAGTTCCACCTTATTTTCCTGTAATTCCTGCAGAAGCGCTTTATGAAATTCTTCTCGATTTTCAAATTTCTTCGGAGAAATGCACTTAGCCGGGATTCCCCGGCTCTCTGCGCGTTTCAGTGCATATGCGCCTGGATTATTACTGATCACCAGACCGACTTCCGCATTTGTGATCACACCGCTGTCAATCGCATCCATGATCGCCTGCAGATTTGTACCGCCTCCTGATACCAGAACACCAAGCTTTAACATAAAGTCACTCCCTTTTCTCCGGCCTCAATACGGCCAACTACATATGGAGTGTCTCCTGCCTGACGAATAGCCTCCATTGTCTTATCTACATCTGAAGGATCTACTGCCAGAACCATACCAAGTCCCATATTAAAAGTATTGTACATCATCTTTTCTTCGATATCTCCGGTCTTTGCAAGAAGGTCAAAAATCGGAAGAACCGGATAGCTGTTCTTCTCAATGACAGCTCTTGTGCCATCTTTCAGCATACGAGGAACATTTTCATAAAAGCCACCACCGGTAATATGGCTACATGCATGAATACGAACTCCGGCTTCTTTAACACTTTTCAGTGCTTTTACATAAATTCTTGTCGGAGCAAGCAGTGCCTCACCAAGAGTTGTTCCAAGTTCATCATAATATGTATCCAGAGATTCTTTTGTCATTTCAAACACTTTGCGGACAAGTGAAAATCCATTGCTGTGAACGCCTGTAGAAGCCATACCGATCAGAACGTCTCCTGGTTTCAGTTCTTCGCCAGTAAGAAGATCTTTCTTATCGATCACACCAACTGCAAACCCAGCAAGATCATATTCATCTTCCGGCATAAGTCCCGGATGTTCTGCAGTTTCACCACCGATCAGTGCTGCACCTGACTGTACACAGCCCTCTGCAACGCCGCTTACGATCTCTGCGATCTTTTCCGGATAATTTTTTCCACATGCAATGTAATCCAGGAAGAACAGTGGTTCTGCACCTGCACATGCAATATCATTTACACACATGGCTACAGCATCGATTCCGATCGTATCGTGTTTATCCATGATCATAGCAAGCTTAACTTTGGTTCCGCAGCCATCTGTACCGGATACGAGTGTTGGTTCTTCCATATTTTTGAATGCATTCATGGAAAATGCTCCCGAAAATCCACCGATTCCGCCTAAAACTTCCGGTCTCATGGTCTTTGCAATATGTTTCTTCATTAACTCAACTGACTTGTAACCAGCTTCTATATCCACACCTGCTTTTTTGTAATCCATAATCTTCTGATCTCCTCCACCTGTTTTTAATAAGCTTTGTATCCAACTTTCTGAAGTCTGGCATCCTTTGCCTCAACCTGCTCTTTCAGTTCCTGACTGTATGCTTTCAATCTGTCCAGAAGTTCCGGATCAGATGTTGCCAGAATCTTTGCGGCAAGAAGTCCTGCGTTTGCGCCTCCATTGATTGCTACTGTTGCTACCGGAATTCCGGACGGCATCTGTACGATTGAATACAGTGAATCTCTTCCTCCAAGAGATGTTGTATGCATTGGAATGCCGATAACCGGCATCGGAAAGATTGCTGCACACATTCCCGGAAGATGTGCTGCCATTCCTGCTCCTGCAATAATTACTTTGAATCCTTTTTCTTCTGCCGTCTTTGCATACTCAAAGAACACATCCGGTTCTCTGTGTGCAGAAATAATCTTCATCTCATATTCAACGCCCAGCTTGTCAAGAATTGCTGCCGCCTTACTCATAACCGGCATATCTGAGTCGCTTCCCATTACAATCCCAACTTTTTTCATTGGTGGCCTCCTCGTATAATTTCTTACATCTTCAGGTTGATTCTACTAAGATTCTAAAATTGTGTCAATAAAATTACGGAAAAGAAATATTTTGGCGGGCAAACTCTTTTTGTATAAAAAAAGTTTGCCCACCTCATAAAATAAATAAGCTATCGTTATTTTTCAAAAGGACGATTCAGTTCTTCCGTTCCCGGCAGCACAAAACGTCCATTCTCAATAATAGAAGTTCCTTCTCCATCTTCGTCAATTACACGGATACTTCCCAGTTCTTCATATGGAATTGTAATATCTGTATGACATCCATAATAAGCCATGCTGATATCCTCTTTACGAAGAATCGAAATCTCATTATCTCTGGCAATGATTTCTCTTCCGTCCGGGTTAAATACCGGAGTATCTTCTGACCAGCTGTAACAGGTATCTCCCACAGCGAAATGTGGTCCCATTTTCTCAGCGATCAGAATTGGAAGTTTATCTGCAATACCATATTTTTCAGCTGCCACATACGCGGTTGTATTGGTCCCGATTGCAAACTCACCCATTGGAATCTTCGGATGATGGTGCAGAATATTATCCTCAATATATGCACGATTCTCCTCTTCTGTCTCAAAGTTTGCACACGAATAATCAATCACCTGTCCACAGTCAAATACCAGCTTCAGATCCTTAAACTGTAATCCGTTCAAATAAACCTTCTTTACATGAAGAATCCCACCAGTTCCGGCAAGCACCGGAGAAGTAAACACTTCTCCCACTGGAATATTTACATCTGCCACACAGTTTTCAAAATTTGTCTGTTTCCGGACATCTTCCAGTTCATGCAGATGAATGATCAAATCTGTCTCGTTGTCCTCTTTTCCTTTTATTTCTACCCACCGACAGGTATCCAGAGTCTCAATGATCGTCTGCTGTATCCGTTCATACTGTTTATAATCCAGTGTATTGATCTTCACAATCTCTGCAAAAATCTTCGGAAAATCATTTCCGATCTCCGGCACCGGATAGGCAATGATCGTAAAGCTTCTCTCATCGCCCCTGATATAACGATTTACGATCTGACCGGATTCGTTATCCAGCTCTACCTGCATTTTCTGCTGTGCCTCGTTTAAAGCCCACGCACCTTCTGTAGAAACAGGAGCAAATGGTTCTTCTCCAAAAGTCTCAATACATGCCGGTCCGCCATGAACTGCAGCCAGGTCTTTATATTTCTCATATGCATTCTGCATAGAACGAAGTTTGCGCTGTACATAATCACTGTCCATAAAGAGTGCCTGATCCTGCCTGTGATCATACTCATACTGCGGATTTGCATTTCCACCAACAAAGCCGATCCATGCATTACCTCTTTTATTCACTGCATGTGTGGCATGGCGATAGATCACCGGTTCAAGCCCCATCTCACGGAACTGCAGGATTGCAGCACGTACCATTCGCTCAAATCCAAGATTATAACGAATGTTTACCGTCTTTTTCTTGGTAATGTCTTTTCTTCCATTAATAAAACCAATTCTGTATCCTTCCGTATATGTGCGTGCCATACTGTCAATCTCATCCTGACTGAGACTGTTCATAAATTCTGCAACTCCTGTTTCATTTGCAGAAACATATTCTCCATACCTGTACAGATAACGCAGATCTGACAGATCAGAATCCATTACGATTCTTACAGCAAAATCCAGCTGCGGATCAACCGCTTCCGCAATCCTCTGTTCCATCATATCCTGACAATAGTCATTCACATAAGAACGCAGCATGTCTTCCACATTTTTTACAGATGGCAGTTCACCATTTTCAAAAGCAGCATATACTTCAAGAAAAAGTTCTGCTGTCACTGTATAATCCCAGATTTTTTTTTCATATGCATAGGCAATTGCTCCACGAAGTTCTGCGTAAAGAAATGTAAATGCCCTTCCATATTCACCGAGTTTTTCTTCTGCGTATGCAGGATTCCCGTAACAGTGTGTATAATTCTGAGGAAACAGTTCTTTATAAAGTTCTGTATTTTCTTTCTGCAATTCTTCTATGGAAAGCTTTTCTTCATCTCTTTCCAGTATGGCTGCTGTTTTCTCCAAAAAAGCCGCCATATTCTGAAAGAAATCCAGAAAATCCGGCTTTACAGTTGTTTCAGTACAGATTTCGACAATTCGATCTTTTGCCAGATCATAGCGTTCTTTCAGCAATTCATCCACTTTATCATCTCCTCCGTTTGAATTTAATTTAGTCATCGATCACATGCCCCAGCTGAATATGTTTGTCTATCAGCTGCTGCATATATTCCCATATTTCCCTGGAACCTTCTGCAGTATGCTCATTTCTTTTGTATATCTGACTCTTATGTACAGTATGTTCCTTCCAGCTTTTTCCTCCGGAAGCATCATTCAGAAGCAGTGGCTGACAATTGTCCAGCACATGTGCAAATTTCGCCTCTGCTGTCTCATATGCTTCAAATTCTTCCCATAAATTTCTGAACTTTGTACCCTGATCTTCTGGAAGCATACCAAAAATACGGTCTGCAGCCTTTGTCTCACGCGCTCTCTGCGTTGCCAGTCCTGCCTGATCATATGCATATGTATCTCCAGCATCAATCTCCACAAGATCATGGAGCAAAACCATAGGGATCACTTTTGCCAGGTCAACTTCTTCATTGGCATATTCCTTCAACAACACAGCCATAAGAGCCAGATGCCAGGAATGTTCCGCATCATTTTCCTTACGGCTCCCGTCTGCCAGATATGTCTGACGTATAATCTGTTTTACTTTATCCACTTCCAAAATAAATTTCATCTGCTGTTGTAAGCGTTCCATTTTTCACACTCCCATCAAAAAAAAGGCCAACCAGCCTACCATAAAGATTCCATTAAGGATTGAGCCGATAATACTGGTCCTGTGTGTACATTTTTCTTCTGAAAAGCTACTGATTCCCATCAGAAATCCATATACGGAAAGCAGCGCTGCAAACAGGCAGATGCCTCCCACAATAAATCCATAGGATCCTTCAAGTACATAAGCTATCCCAACAGCCCCTCCAAACAGAAGCAGGGAAGCAATCGCCAGCCCCACTGACAGCTTCCCTTTTGCAGCCTCTTTCTTTTTTATGATCGCGTATCTATATCTTCTCGCCATATCGTTTTCTCCTCAGATAATTACAGACAACAAAAAGCATATATCCGATTGCTGCCCCAAGTGTATTCAAAATCAGATCGTCCACATCAAAACATCCCACTTTTGCAATTAACTGCACTGTTTCCACCAAAAGGCTGAGTGAAAAACCGGATGCAACAATGAACAAACCGTTACGGCATTTATGCGCAATGACCGGAAGGATAAAACCATATGGAATAAAGCCTATCACATTTCCAAAAAGATTGGTGATCAAAGCAAACATCCCAAGCTGTTTTCTGTATATCCAGAATCTTCTGATTTCTACAAACGGAACCAAATTATACCGATACACCCGTTCTTCCGCTGTAACGCGCCCATATTCTTCTGAAAAGAAAAGAAAATAAACAAGAAGCAGTACATAAAGTATAAACAAAAGCACACTCAGAAACCTGATTTTACGTTTTGTACTGTCTTTCAATTTTTACCCCTATCCAGCTTCAGATCAGAATATCAGACTTTCTTTTCAGCAGTCTGCTTCCACTGACGATCATCAGCACTCCTGCAGCAACACCTGTTACAAGGGTTATGATCCCTACTGCAATACTGCATGCGCCCGTACGACTCATTGTTTTATATATTTTTTCATTCATGGCAATTCCTCCTTATGCAGATACCGTTCATCCCACTGATCAGCCAGAAACTATTTTGCACCATACTGGCTGTAATATGCATCAATTGCCTTCTTCAGTTCATCATCAATGATAACCTGGCCTTTGTATTCTTTATTGTAAAGATGCTCAATAACTTCAGCCATGGTAACGATTGCATTTGTTTCAAAGCCATACAGGTCATGTACTTCGTCAAGCGCGCACTTCACACCGCCTTTTCCAACCTCCATACGGTCAAGTGAAACCATCAGTCCAACAATTTCTACATTGGCTGCACCTCTTACCTTCGGCACTGTCTCTTCCATAGATTTTCCGGAAGTAGTAACGTCTTCGATCATAACTACCCGATCTCCGTCCTTCAGTTTGCTTCCAAGAAAACTTCCTTTATCTGCACCATGATCTTTTTCCTCTTTACGGTCAGAGCAGTAACGAATTTCTTTGCCATACAGTTCGCTGAATGCGATCGCTGTAACAACACTGAGTGGAATTCCCTTGTATGCCGGTCCAAACAGCACATCAAAATCATCACCATATTTGTCATGAATTGCTTTTGCATAGTATTCCCCAAGTTTTTTTAACTGAGAACCAGTTACATATCCACCCGCATTCATAAAAAACGGAGATTTTCTTCCACTCTTCAATGTAAATTCGCCAAATTTCAGCACCTGACTGTCTACCATAAATTCAATAAATTCCTGTTTATACTGTTCCATTTTATTCTGGACCTCCTGTCTACACGGCTTTTTGCCTGTCTTCTGTCTGAATCTGTTCAGATCATTCTCTGAATATCTTCTTTATAGTAACATAAAAAAGCCAACTATTCAATCCTGTTAACTTTCCCGTTTCGGATTGAAGTTGGCTTTTATTACTCCTATTGTCTCATTGCTTTCATATGTTTTCCCATTACATAATAGTAATATGGAATCAACGGAATCAGTGCTGCGATCCAGGCCATTGGATCCGCCAGACAAACGCCTGCAAACGTCGTTCTTCCCGCAACCAAAACCACGATCAGTGTTCTGGCAACCAGTTCAAAAACGCCTCCCAGCATTGGTACCATTCCGTATCCCATCCCCTGCAGGGCATTTCGAAATACAAAAATTGTACACAAAAACGGATATGCCCAGAATACTGTACGGAAATATATCACAGACACCTGCACAACATCTGTCTGTGACGGGCTGATAAACAGATATGTAAAATATTTTCCACCGAAATAAACCAGAGCCATCTCAACCACACTCCATACCAGAAGCATGATCCAGGAATATTTTACTCCCTGTTTTACCCGGTCCATACGTCCTGCTCCACGATTCTGTCCGACATATGTCGCGATCGTTGCCCCCATAGAAACAGCCACCATACCAATTACATTCTGGATCTTTCCTGCAGCGGAAAATCCAGCCATATAGGTAGCGCCATAAATATTTACCGCACTCTGTACGATGATCGTTCCTATTGCCGTGATGGAAAACTGAAGTCCCATGGGAATTCCAAGAATCATCAGTTTACTCATACTGCCTTTTCGAAGTTCAAAGTTTTTCTTTTCAAGATGAAGAATCGGATATTTCTTTTTTATATAAACCAGGCAGCAGATTGCTGAAACGCCCTGTGCGATAACAGTTGCATATGCACAGCCTTCTACTCCCATTCCAGCAAAACGAATCAGTACAATATCCAGCACAACATTGATGCCCGCTGAAATGATCAGAAAATACAACGGGGATTTCGAATCTCCCAGTGCACGCAGAAACGCAGCCAACGTATTATACGCTGCAGTAACAAGAAGACCTGCATAAATAATTCCCATATATCCGGCCACATCTCCCATCAGATCTGCCGGAGAATTCATAAGTCGCAGAATCGGCACATTAAATACCAAAAATCCTATGGTCATAGCAGCAGCAAAACCAAACATAAGATAAATGGACATTGCCACAAAATGCCTCATATCGTCATACTTCTTCGCTCCAAACATCTGTGCCACAATAATTGCGAATCCACTACTCAGTCCGTTCAGCCAACCGGTCACAAAAAACATCAGTGATCCGGTACTTCCAATTGCAGCAAGTGCATCTACTCCAATAAACTGTCCTGCCACAATAGAATCTACAATATTATAAAACTGTTGGAATATGTTTCCAAGAAACATCGGTATCATAAACTGAATGATCAGTCTGACCGGATTTCCCACAGTCATGTCATTTGTTTTCTGTTTGTTCAAAATATTTCCTTTCCCGATACAAGACAGCAGAAAAAGTTTTTCAACCTTCGCTGCTGTCTCTTATGTATTTCTATTCAGTTTTCTGTAACTACTATTTTACAATACCGATCAGCTGATTGATATCCTCAACTTTCTGCTGTTCCATAAATTTCGCCAGCCCATCCACAATTTCTGTTGTTGCATATGGATTAAAGAAATTAGCGGTTCCAACTGACACTGCTGTTGCACCTGCCATGATAAATTCAAGTGCATCTTCTGCTGTTGCAATTCCACCCATGCCGATGATCGGGAGTTTTACAGCCTGTGCAACCTGATAAACCATACGCACTGCAACCGGTTTCACTGCCGGGCCGGACATCCCGCCCGTCTTGTTTGCCAGAGCAAATGTTTTTCTGTAAATATCAATTTTCATTCCGGTAAGTGTATTGATCAAAGAAAGAATATCTGCGCCACCAGCCTCAGCCGCTCTGGCCATCTCTGTGATATCAGTCACATTCGGACTGAGTTTCATGATGATCGGCTGTTTTGCATATTTCTTTACTTCTTTTGTGATTGCTTCCAGTGCATGAGGATTCTGTCCAAATGCAATACCGCCCTCTTTCACATTTGGGCAGGATACATTGATTTCCAGTAAGTCGACCGGCTCATCCGCCAGTTTTTCCACCACTTCACAATAATCTTCTGTACTCTTTCCACAAACATTTACAATAATTTTTGTGTCATACTGTTTCAGAAATGGAATGTCTCTTCTGCAAAAAAGATCAATTCCCGGATTCTGAAGTCCGATTGCATTCAGCATTCCGCTTGCAGTCTCTGTCACTCTCGGAGTCGGGTTTCCTGGCCATGGTACGTTTGCAACGCCCTTAGTCACAACACCACCAAGTTTATTAAGATCTACAAATTCACTATATTCTGCACCGGAACCAAACGTACCGGAAGCAGTCATGACAGGATTTTTTAATTCAACTCCAGCAAGAGTTACTTTTGTATTGATCATAACTCCACCTCCGTGCTCAAGAATACCGGTCCATCTTTACAAACACGTTTGTTATGCACCAGAGAATGCGCATCAATCTCTTTTGATTTGCAGACACATCCAAGACATGCTCCGATTCCACACGCCATTCTTTCCTCCATGGAAATCCAGCATGTGATATTCTTCTCTGCTGCATACTCTTTCAGTGCACGAAGCATCGGCGTTGGACCACAGGCAAAAATAACCTCTGCCTCAAGTCCCCTTTCACAAATCGCATTTAATACATTGCCTTTTGTCCCTGCGCTTCCATCTTCTGTAGCAACATAAACATCTGCATATCTTGTAAATTCATCATTCAGGAACAATTCATCCCTATATCCAAGAACTGCTGTTTTTTCAGCTTTTAGCTGTTTTGCAGTCTCAAGCATCGGTGGAATTCCGATACCGCCACCAATCAGAAATACTTTTTTCCCTTCTGCTTCTTCCAATGGAAAGCCATTTCCAAGAGGTCCCAGTGCCTCAATCTTTTCTCCTGGTTTCAGTCTGGAAAATCCTTCTGTTCCGGTATTTTTCCCAGTCACGCGATACACCAGTCTGATTTTGCTGTCTTCTTTATCAATCTCACAGATGCTGATCGGTCTCGGAAGAAGTTTACTCCCATCGCCTGTATATAAAGAAAGGAACTGCCCCGGACGCGCATTCTGTGCCATCTGATCAGTCTGAAGCCAGAGACTGTAAATATCTCTGCCAATTTCTTCCTGACTGATAACAGTCAAAGTCTCTTTTGTTTTTGTACTCATCTGTCTCCTCCTGCCCTCATTAACGATTCTTAAGGGCTCCACTGATATCTTCGATCATCACTTCCACTGCCTTGCGAGAAGCATCTGCATAATTCAGTTCTCCAAATTCCGCATATGCTTCCTGTTTGTATGCTGCAATGATTCCTCTGGATGAGTTTACAATCGCACCAAGTCCATCCTCATTGAAGAAATGCACCAGATCAGAGCCTTTTCCACCCTGTGCGCCGTATCCAGGTACCAGAATAAATGTTTTTGGCATAAGCTTGCGAAGTACTTTTCCCATTTCCGGATAAGTTGCGCCAACTACAGCTCCGATATAGCTATATTCTTTACCCATATGATCTGCGCCCCACTCGGCAACTTTCTCTCCTACCCATTCATACAGTGGGCGTCCGTCTATGATACGATCCTGGAATTCGCCGCTGGAAGGATTGGATGTCTTTACAAGAATAAACAGACCTTTATTTTCTTCTTTGCAGACTTCGATAAATGGCTTCACTCCATCCGAACCCAAATATGGATTAACTGTTGCAAAATCCTCATCAAATCCTGCATATTTCTTGGATCCTACCTGAACATGTCCCAGATGTCCAACTGCATACGCTGCCGATGTGGATCCGATGTCTCCACGCTTGATATCACCAATGACTACAAGATCTTTTGATTTACAGTAATCAACGGTCTTTTTGTATGCCTGCAGTCCCGGAATGCCAAACTGCTCATACATTGCAATCTGTGGTTTTACTGCAGGAATCAGGTCATATGTTGCATCTACGATTCCTTTATTGAACTGCCAGATTGCTTCTGCTGCACCTTCCAGAGTCTCTCCAAATTCTGCAAAGGCATTTTCCTGGATATGTTTCGGTATGTAATTCAGCATCGGATCCAGACCTACAACGATCGGTGCATTAGTTTTGCGGATTTTTTCAATAAGCTTATTAATCATAACTACTTCCTCCTGGAATTTATATTCTTCATATTTCTTCTATACATTATCACTAATATCATACACGAAACAAACGATTTAATAAAGTGTTTTTTACATATTCACCTTGACATTTTTAGAAGCGGGAGATATAATTCTACTCATAGACGAAGAGAACCTTAATATAAAATCACTAGTTTTTAGAGATTATATATTACCAACGATATAGTCTCTAAAATCTGGTGATTTTTTCGTCAGATGGACATTTAACTTTTTATTTTTATGGAGGTAACATCATGAACAAGGGAACTGTAAAATGGTTCAACGCAGAAAAAGGCTATGGCTTTATCACAGGAGAGGACGGCGCTGACGTATTCGTTCATTTTTCTGCAATCAATGGTGAAGGATTCAAATCACTGGATGAAGGACAGGCTGTAACTTATGATTTAACAGAAGGCGCTCGCGGAATGCAGGCTGCTAACGTTACAAAATTATAATTCTGATACTTCAAGGTTGTAATAACCTTTCAAACCATTCAATAAAAAACCCCGGTGAAAACCGGGGTTTTTTATTATCTCATTTTCATTTTTACTGTACATCAGACGAAAGATCCGAAACATAATTATCAATTGCAGAAGTATCCATTACTGTCTCTGTAACAACAGACTCCTGTTTTGTCTCGATCTTTGCATACGCGGAAAATCCAATCCATCCAACCATTGCCACACAGATTGCAATCCATGCAAGAATTTCCAGTTTGTCAATCAGTTTTTCTTTTCTGGATGCTTTTGAGCGGCCTGCTTTGCCTGCCTTATAGCTGTCTACTTTTTTCTGACTCATTCCAAGAATCTCCTTTATTGTATAAGCTTAAACTTTTGTTATTATATCACACTCTCACACAAAAGGGAAGGGCTTATACAGCTACAATCACACCGCCATCATTAGCGTACATACTGCTTACTCCCGCAGTATCCAAAATAACGATATGTTTTACAGGCATTCTCTCTTCCAGTGCATTCTTCAGAAGCACTGCTCTCTCCCTGCAGTTGCAGTGAGAAATTGCAAGGATTTTATTTTCACTGTCTTTTGTTTTGTCTACAATGTTCTGAGCCATTTTTACAAGAGCTTTGTTCATGCCTCTTGCCTGATCCAGCTGACAGATTGCTCCTTCATCTGTAGAGCCCATGACAGGTTTGATTTTTAATGCGCTTGCCACAAGAGCTTTTACCTTACTGAGTCTTCCATTTTTGCGAAGCGTTTCCAGATTATCCAGAACAAAAAACGTGTGCTGGTCAGCAATATATGCTTCTACTGTCTCAATTACTTTCTCAAATGAATACCCAGCTTCTTCACATTCCTGTATTTTCATCGCAATCAGGGACTGTCCGACAGATGCCGATTTCGAATTAAACACATAAATCTGCTTACCAGGATTTTCTTCCTGCAAAAGACTTTTTCCCAGAACAGCACTGTTATACGAGCCACTAAGTTCTGCTGAAAGCGTAACTGCATATACGTGATCCGCATCACAGTCAAACGCCCTCATATAGCGTTCCGGTGACGGGCATGCCGATTTTGGGCATTCCGGGCAGTCAGCTACTTTTTTTAAAAAAGAAGCCTGGTCAAAATTTTCATCATCTATAATATTTTCACCACCAACGCTCAAAGTCAGTGCTACCGACTCAAAGCGAGGATCTTTTTTCCACTCATCCAATAATTCCCCACAACTATCTATGACAATTTTATAGCTCAATTATATCGTCCTCTTTTCCATTATATGTAGTATCGAATACCACATCTATATTACCATATAGCTACATATTTGAAAAGACTTTTTCGAAAAACTCTATTCTTTTTTTTGATTCTGTTTTATAATGGAAACTACACTAAATTATGGGAGTTCAAAAATGCTTGCACTTAAAATCAACGATGTCAAAAACTTCATGAATCAGTTACTGATCGGAGATACCTTCGATTCTTTTTCTCTGGTAGAAGCATCCATTACTACTTTCAGTAACTTCACAATTGACGGAAAAATCCACAAAGATTTTTTTGACACGGATACCGTGCAAAATATGAATTTTAATGATTCAGATTACTGTCCCTGGAAAGAGCTGAAATCTTACTGTTTTTCAATCATACGCGGCAAATTACTGCCAATACAGTTTCGAATCGTTTTTCAGCTGTCTCCGGCTCAGTATTCACTATTATTTGCAGATTCTTCTTTTCAGATTTCTACTGATCAGATTCGCGGATTAAATTTAAACCTTCAATATAAAAACAACGAATTATTCTGTACGACCGGAATTTCCTTCGATACATTTCTTCTGGACAGACACCCTGAAATCACATGGGATTCTGCAATTCCGAAATTTTTTCAAAAACATCGATTGGATTTTGACAGGCTGTAAGATTCTTTTTGGCATCCTCAATTGCATTTTCTGCATCCAGTTCTGTCTGGATGAGATAATATGCCAGCATATCTACAAACTCACTGTTTGTAGGTCTGTAGCGAAGAGGATAACCTGCGATTCGATCCATCGTTTCTTTATTAGCTGTCCAACATACATTAATGACCGTCCGAATATCATGTTCAATATTAACTGGTGTTGATTTGAATTTTTTTGCCAGATATGGATAGATGTCCTTCGTGATCTTAATTGGATAATCCTGAAGTTCCATCGACATCATTACTGCTTCGGCAACATAATAATATCCTTTATATTTTGAGGTCATTCCCAGCTGTCTGATTAATCGATATACTTTTCTCATGTGCTCTCCCTCCGCCTTTTCCTGTTTTGTCATTATTATACGACAATTTTTTCTTATTTTTCTTTTCCATACCAAACTCGTGGTTCTTCGAAAAAAAACGACATTTTAAGAGTCACACTATTCATGTTATAACTACAAAATCATAGGTTCGCCATACAATTTCAGCATATAGAATTTTTTGTTTTTTGTCAACAAAATATAAAAAAATCCCGATTTTTTTCCACATAAAAGAAAATATTCGGGATTCTTTTTATATTGTCTTTAAATTTTTGCTTTTATTTTGTAAGAAGCATCAGAATTTCATTGCTTCTCTGTACAAATTTGGTCATTTCATCTGGCGATAACTGTTTATGACTCAGCATTGCAAGATCATATAACTGCTGGCAGATTACTGCTGCATGTTCAGACTCCTGATTTTCCGCAAGGTATTTTACCAGCGGATGACTCACATTCAGCACCAAAGTTTCCTGACCGCCAAACATTCCAGGATCCATTCCGTACATATTGTACATCTTCATCATATCCTGCATACGACGACTTTCCTCCGAAAGTGTCATCATTGCTGCAACAGATTCATTCTTCAGATTCTCTGCCTTAACTTCCAGTTTCTCCATATTCAGATTCTTACGGAATAATTCTGTCAGAGTTTTTGCAGTATTTTCATCTGCTGCACCTTCACCCTTCAGTTCTTCTGTCACATCTGCATCAATTCTCTTGAACTGAATTGTCTGATCTTTCTGTTCCAGGTGAGAGATAAAAGTTGTATCAATATTGTGAGAAAGAATAACTGCATTTTTTCCTGCTTCTCTGAACATATTGATGTACTGGCTCTGCTGTACCGGATCTGTCACATAGAAAATTGTGGTTTTCTCCGGTTCTTTGTTTTTAGCCTCATCTTTATTTTCAGAGTTTTCTTTTTTCTCTGTATCTTCTGCCTTCTCTACTGCATCTTCTTTCTTATTCTGCTCTATACAGTCTTTCAATGTCAGATATTTGCCATCAATATCTTTAAAAAGAATATAGTCATGAAGTTTTTCTGCAAATTTGCTGTCCTTGATGCAGCCAAATTTAATAAATGGACTGATATCATCCCAGTATTTCTCGTATGATTCACGGTCTGTCTTGCACATTCCTGTCAGTTTATCCGCAACTTTCTTGGAGATATACTCTGAGATCTTCTGTACAAATCCATCGTTCTGCAGTGCACTTCTGGATACATTCAGTGGCAGATCCGGACAATCGATCACGCCTTTGAGAAGCAGCAGGAATTCCGGAATAACTTCTTTAATATTATCTGCGATAAATACCTGGTTATTGTATAATTTAATCGTTCCTTCAATAGAATCATATTCTGTATTAATCTTCGGGAAATATAAAATACCTTTCAGGTTAAACGGATAATCCATGTTCAGGTGGATCCAGAACAATGGCTCTTTGTAATCCATAAATACCTTACGGTAGAATTCTTTATAATCCTCATCGGAGCACTCATTCGGATGTTTCATCCACAACGGATTCGGATCACTTAAAGATACCGGACGTTTGTTGATCTTTACACGCTCACGTGCAGGAGAAACCTCTACAACTTCTTTTTCGCCCTTATCATTTTCTTTTTCTTCTGTTTTTGCATCTTCATGAATATGCTCAACAACAACATCGTCATCCCTCAGATCAGCTTCGTCGATTGTCTCATATTCCTGCTCTGCATTTGCATTAGACAGATAAATATTTACCGGCATGAAAGAACAATATTTCTCAATGACTTCACGCATACGATATTCATTACAAAACTCCAGGCTTTCATCATTCAGAAACAGCGTAATCTCTGTACCAACTGTTGTTCTGTCCCCATCCTGCATATCATATTCTGTACCACCATCGCATGTCCAGTGTACTGCTGTTGCACCTTCTTTAAAAGAAAGAGTATCAATATGCACTTCATCTGCTACCATAAATGCAGAATAGAATCCCAGACCGAAATGACCGATCATCTGGTCATCCGTTGTTTTATCTTTATACTTCTCCAGAAATTCTGTTGCACCGGAAAATGCGATCTGTGTAATATATTCCTCTACTTCATCAGCAGTCATACCAATACCATTATCGATAAATTTCAAAGTCTTTGCTTCAGAATCTACAACGACCTGCACTGCCGGTTTATAATCATCCGGGAAAGCATATTCTCCCATCACTTCAAGTTTCTTTAATTTTGTAATGGCATCGCAACCATTGGATACCAGTTCTCGAGCAAAAATATCATGGTCAGAATACAGCCATTTCTTTATGATAGGAAAAATGTTTTCACTGTTAATTGATAAATTTCCGTGCTTTTCAGCCATATTATCCACACTCCTTAGATTCTTTTTTTTCGTTTTTCTATATACTAATCCCCTTTTTTCCAAAAGTCAAGAAAAAATTAGCACTCATTTTAAATGAGTGCTAACAAAACTTTTATCGTTTTTCATTTCTTTTTTATTTTTTGTTTTTCTTTTTGTAAAATACCACTCCGCCAATCGCACCTGCCGCAATGATCAGGATACATACAAATGGAAGGATTGGTGTATTATCACCTGTTTTTACGGAACTCTTTCTGTTCGCTGCAGGTGTAAGATTTGTTCCAGGAGCAGTCACTTTGGCTTTTGCGATGCTGAAAGATACCTGTCTGGTATCCATTGTTCCTGTTGCTTTCCAGCAGCTTCCATCATACTGCTGCTGTGCAAAAGCAACTTTCAGCGTATAATCCCCACTCTGTGCCAGTCCAAAAGACGCAGTATATGGTGCGGCGTTCCAGACATTTGTATTAATGACTGTCCAGCTCTGCGGAACATAACGGGTGTCTCCTTTTTTCGGAGAATTATTATCCATTCCAGCACCAACTGCTGTAAAGGAAATCTTTGTCTGTGTAGTATAAACTCCATTTACATCAATGCCTGTAATCTTATTATTCTCTGCAGATGCAACTTTTGCACTGTATGCATTTACGCTGACTTCCACAGAAGTAGCAAGACTGATCTTATTATCATTATCCACTCCGGAAGGTAACGTCACGGTACCGGATACGGTGAATTTCTGAGCATCTGTACTGGACTGCTTATAAGAAGCTTCTTTCACATTCCATGAAACTGCTGCTTTCATACTTCCTTCTGTTGTTTCAACCACTACAGTAGATGGAAGTTTCAGCGAGGATGCATCTTTCTTCGTCCCATTTGCAAGTCCGGTAACTGCTGCCGGCTGCTGAATCTTCGTAAGAACTGCATTTCCCTTCACAACCTGTAAATTCACTGTAATAGATTTATTTAAAGAAGAAGAAATCTTAAGGTTCTCTGAATAAGCACCCACATCCAGTCCTGTCTTAGGCTGCACTGTATAAACAGCAGTTGCTCCCGGTGCCAGTGTAAGCTGTGCAGGATCAACGGAAACTGTAAAGTTTGTCAGTACCGGCTGTTCCAGTGTTACTGTCACATTTCCATTGTTCGTGACCGTGAACTGCTGTGGAGCAATCTCACTATAGCCCTTCTTTGCAGCTGCAAAATCGATTAACTGTCCTGAAACATCCAGAGAAGGATCTGGAGAATTTACTGTAACTGTCGCAGTGATCGGAATGCTCTTTCCATTTGTAGTATCTGTAATCGTAAATGTTTCTGTATAAGGAGTCGCATTCGCTGTAAGATTGATCTTTGGCTGAATTGTAAATATAGCCTTATCTCCGCTCTTAACAGTCTGTGCCTGCCAGGTAATATCAAAATACTGTCCCTGGGCTGCGCCTGTACTGCTGACTGCATCAGACAGAACAGCATCTGCATTTCCTTCATTTGTCAGTGTGATCGTCTGAGGCGCCGGAAGTTCTGTATATCCATCTACCAATGTTCCAAAGTCAGGACCATCTTTAGGATCGCGTGTAACATTGCTAGCAGGTATCGTAACATTCACAGGAACTATGATCTTATTATCGCTGTTATTTTTATCTGCAAACAGAATATTATCCGGATAAGGCGTATCTGTTGCCAGATTTTCTGCCGGTGTAACTGTAAATGTCGCACTTTCACCAGCCGGAATCTTCTGTTCGGAAGGATCTATTGTCACTGCAGGCGCCACACCTGTTGAAGAAGCAGCTACTGTCACTGCCTGTGCGGAATTATTTTTTACAGTGATCTGCTGGCTTTCTGTAGATTTAAATGTCAACCCGGACTCTGCAACAGTATCATCTACTGCCAGTGTAACTTCTGTTGTGGTACTTCCATTATTTCCGCCATCTGAAGTGTTCGCATCATTCGAAGGATCTGTTGTACTGTCCGCCGGAGTTTCATCACCTTTATTCTGATCATCTGCTGTCGGATCTGATGTATTTCCTGTATCTGTTTTCTGATCATCCTGTCCGTTGCCGTTCTGTGCATCATCCTTTGCTGCCTCAACTGTCATCTTTGCTTCAAACGAAACTTCTACACCTTCTTCACTGGTATATGTGATCGTATCATCATACTCTCCTGCTGCTATCCCGGCACGCGGTACGATCCACAGCTGCTGACTGCTATTCTGTTCCATTGGATCTGAAATATCCTGAACCATAAAATGTTCCGGACTGATATCTGTAAAATTCAACGTAGTATTGCCGGTATTCGTTACCGTTACATACTGTGCCTGTATACTGTCTTCCTGACCGGAAATCACAGTTCCAAAATCTACAACTTCAGAATTTCCGTCTCCAATGACGATACTTGCATCTGCTGTTGGAGTTTCCGTTTTTCCCGTATCGTTGTTTTCCTGAGAGTCCGCAGTATCTGCTGCATCATTTGTCTGTCCATATGTGCCGTCTTCTGTTGCTTCCGGAATACCATCCACAGATTCAGAACCTGCACTTTCACTCTGCTGCTTCTCTTCATCTGTTGTAGCAGCGGGAATGCCTTCTATATTCTCAGTTCCTGCCTGTGTAGAATCCTCCTGATAGGTTGTGTCTGTATCCTCGGACACACCAGTCTGTGTTGTTTCTTCTGTATCAGCAGAAGCATCTGTATTCTGAGACTGTTCATTTTCTGTTTCTTGTGCAGCCTGCTGTTCAGCAGTATCTGCAGCGGCAGCCTTTTCTTCTGCTGCTTTTGCCTCCTGGTCAGCAGCAGTCTGCGCATCTATTACTGTATCTGATACAACTTTCAGACTTCCGGTATAACCATTTTCTTCTTTGCCGGTGACCGTCAGAACAATTTTGGAACCAATATCATCCTGTGTTACTGTATAAATCTTGTCTTTTCCGAGTTCTTTCAGTTCAGGCTTCTCCCCTGCTTTCTCTGTTTCCTCATCCTCAACTGTTTTTCTCTCCCAGAGATAGGCAACATCCTCCTCCGTCACTCCCTCTGGCTTTACTTCTTTAAATTCCGCACTCAATGTTCTGCCTTCTGCTGCAGTTCCCTGAATCTTCAATTTACCATCCAGTGCTGGAATTTCTGCTGCAAACACTGTTGCAGGAATCATCGACAATGCCAGAAGCACCGACATAATGACTGCAAGAATTCTCTCTTTACGCATGATTCATCCTCCTTTTAGATTTGTTCTGTCCTGATTTATTTCTTATAGAATTCGACTTTAACTTTTCTTTAATTCTTTGTCGGTATCTATACCCCGTCTCCTGTAAAAAATTATAACACAGGTTTTTTATCGAATGTAATTTGTATTTTACAGAACTGTTACATTACCACATTGTTCCTCTACACAAAAATATCCCCGGTCGTATTACTTATCGACCAGGGATATACGTCTTTTTTATGAATTTTCTTATCCTTCCACGATCAGATAGCCACCGGATGGAAGTGTAAAAACTTCACATGCTTCTTCCAGTTCCTCATCAGACATTCCACTGACATCTGCTCCTGCTTCATCCAGATACTTTCTGACTTCTTTGATATTTTTTACTTCAACAGCCATGCAGTCTTCCAGAAATTCCTCCGCTTCTTCCACAGTCTCAGCTACCGGTTCATCATAAAGTCTGCCTTGTTCTTTCAAAAAGACCTCAATACTCTCTTCTGTATACATTATTTCAATACCTCCTCAATGTTTCCTTTCGCCATAATCAGCTTTTTTAGTATTGTCTCAACTCTCTCCGTTTCATATGCCGCTGCCTGTTTTACTCCATCTTTGGCATGTGCCATTGCGAAACTGTACGGAACAGATTTCAGCATGGCAATATCATTGTATTCATCACCAAACACGATACATTCTTCCGGTCTGATTCCCAGAATCTCCTGATATTTTTCAACGCCTTTTGCCTTATTGGTATCAAAAGGAATAAAATCCACCCATGCTGTTCCGGAAGTCACAACTGTACATTTGTCCCCAAAGCGTTCATTCCAGTAATGAATCGTATCGTCCTGCAGTCCGCCTCTTTCATATACTGCCAGTTTCATACACGGTTCCGTGATTTCTTCAAAGCTATTGATTTCTTTGCAGACATTTCCAACGACATTGATCATCAGATCTCTGAAATGTTCTGTTTTCGGTCTGATATAGTAAAAATCTTTCGTGGAACAGGTAAATTCTGATCCTTCTTTGTCATAAATACTTTCTGCGATTTCACGGACCAGCTCCTGTTCAAAACTGTCCTGATAAAGAACTTTTTCATTATACACAGCAAGAGCGCCATTTTCGCTGATAAACGCCATATCATCCACTACTGGCCGGAACATTTTTTTCATATTTGCATACTGACGTCCACTTGCAGCCACAAACAGTATTCCCATTTTTTTTAACTGTCTGATCAGTGGGAAAATTTCTTCCGGAAGGCTCTGCGCCCCCTTAAAAAGTAAAGTTCCGTCCAGATCACTTGCAACAAGTTTAATCATTTTTCCATTCCTCGCATATATATAATAAATCCTGTGGTTTCTCAGCTACTTTTTCCGCACCATTACTCTCCAGTTCCTCACGGTCACGAAATCCCCAGAGTACTCCTACCGTATGCATTTTTGCAGCAGTTCCTGTTTCCATATCTGTTTTGGTGTCACCTACATACATACACTCTGATGGAGATACGCCAAATTCTGACGCCGCTTTCAAAGGACCATCCGGAGCTGGTTTTCTTCGTATTGAATCACTCTGTCCGATCACAAGGTCAAAATACCCATCAAACATCTTCTCTATTACTTTCACAGCTGCCACATGTGGTTTGTTCGAGCAGACTGCCAGCCTCATTCCACGTTTTTTCAGCTCCTTCAGCATTTCTTTAATGCCTTCATATGGTACAACTTTGTATAATGGATCTTCATCAAATTTTTTTCTGTAAATCCTGCGAACTTCTTCATAATGTGTCAGTTCCGGATCACCGGCATCTTTCAGACAGCGGCGAATGAGCATATCCGCCCCTTCCCCACTGTAATATTTAAAGTTTTCCACCGGCTGTGGTTTGAGATTCATACTCTTTAAAATCTCATTTGCCACATAAGCCATTGACTCCAGTGTATTTGCCAAAGTACCATCCAGATCAAAAATACAAGCCTTTATCATTTGTTTATCCTCTTAATTCAATCCCATGTTTCTTCATTTCATAAAAAAGTCTGCCAACCGGCAATCCCACTACGTTCGTATACTCTCCCCGGATTTCTTTCACATAAATGCCAAATCCGCCCTGAATACCATAGCTTCCGGCTTTGTCCATTGGTTCACCACTCGCAATATAAGTTCTGATTTCCTCATCGGAGACCGGGTAGAAAGAAACATCTGTACTCTCAGAAAATGAGATATCCTCCCATTTTCCATTTTTCTTTATCAAAACTGTTACCCCTGTATATACCTGATGTATATTTCCCTGAAGCATTTTAAGTGTCTTAAATGCATCGGACTCATCGACCGGTTTTCCGAGGATTTCATTATTATAAGAAACAATTGTGTCTGCTCCGATCACAACCGTCCCCTCTTCCATATCAAAATTCAGTGCAACTGCAGTTGCTTTCTGTTCCGACAACTCTCGAACGATTTCTTCTGGTTTATCCGAAGTAATCTTTTCCTCTCCGTCAGCTGCGCATACCTGAAAAATAACACCGGCTGCCGCCAGAAGCTCTCTGCGTCTTGGTGAAGCAGAAGCAAGTATGATTTTTCTCATATAATATCCCTTTTCTACTGTTTTCTGTTTGTGTAAATCAAAGCATTTACTTCTGTAACAGTATACCCTGTCACCTAACATCGTGCAACCGTGAAAATGTAAAAAAAGTCGGCACCAATTCCCATATCTGCAAGGAATATATGCCAACTTTCATTTTTGCAAAAAAATAAAGCTGCTGACGGGAATCGAACCCGTGACCTCCGCCTTACCAAGGCGACGCTCTACCGACTGAGCCACAGCAGCATTTCCATAAGCGGACATTTCTGTCGCTCACAGTTGATAATATTAACAGAAAAAGCATACCCTGTCAACAGGCAATTTGATTTTTTTGCCTTTGTGTTTTTTTACATTTATTTCTCGATATTTTTCTCTTGAAATCTTTTAAATCCAGCGTTTTTATGATATGATTAACCTTTAAAGAAACATTCAGGAGGGAAAGAGATGGAAAACGAAACCGTTTCTAAAAATTTTATTGAAAACATCATTGATAAAGACCTTGCAGAAGGTGTTTATGATACCGTACACACCCGCTTCCCACCGGAGCCTAATGGATACCTCCATATCGGACATGCCAAATCCATTCTTTTGAATTACGGACTTGCTCAGGAATACAACGGCAAGTTTAATATGCGTTTTGATGATACAAACCCTACAAAAGAAAAAAGTGAATTTGTAGAATCTATTAAAGCTGATATCAAATGGCTTGGTGCTGACTGGGAGGACAGACTTTTCTTTGCTTCTGATTACTTTGGACAGATGTATGAAGCAGCCATCAAACTGATCAAAAAAGGAAAAGCTTATGTCTGTGACCTGACTGCCGATGAGATCCGCCAGTACCGTGGAACTCTGACAGAGCCTGGAAAAGAGAGCCCGTACCGTAACCGTTCTGTTGAAGAAAATCTCCAGCTTTTTGAAGAAATGAAAGAAGGCAAATATGCCGATGGAGAAAAAGTTCTTCGTGCCAAGATCGATATGGCATCTCCTAACATGAACATGCGTGATCCGGTCATCTACCGTGTTGCTCATATGACCCACCACAGAACCGGCGACACCTGGTGCATTTATCCAATGTATGACTTTGCTCATCCGATCGAGGATGCTATCGAGGGAATCACACACTCCATCTGTACACTGGAATTCGAAGACCATCGTCCGCTTTATGACTGGGTCGTTCGTGAGCTGGAATACCCACATCCGCCGAAACAGATTGAATTTGCGAAACTGTATCTGACCAACGTCGTAACAGGTAAACGTTATATTAAGAAACTGGTCGAAGACGGAATCGTAGACGGATGGGATGATCCACGTCTTGTTTCCATCGCAGCTCTTCGCAGAAGAGGCTTTACACCGGAATCCATCAAAATGTTCGTAGATCTCTGCGGTGTCTCCAAAGCAAACAGCTCCGTAGACTATGCAATGCTTGAGTACTGTATCCGTGAAGACCTGAAATTAAAACGCCCTCGTATGATGGCAGTTATGGATCCAATCAAGCTCGTGATCGACAACTATCCGGAAGGACAGGTTGAATATCTCGATGCTCCGAATAACATGGAAAACGAAGCACTTGGAACCCGTGAGATTCCATTCAGCGGTGAATTATATATTGAACGCGATGACTTCATGATCGATCCACCACGTAAATATAAGAGACTTTTCGTTGGTACAGAAGTACGTCTGATGAATGCTTATTTTGTAACCTGTACAGGATATGAAGCAGATGATGACGGTACAGTACGAGTTGTACATTGTACTTATGATCCGGCAACAAAAGGCGGAAACGCTCCGGACGGACGTAAAGTAAAAGGAACGATTCACTGGGTAGAAGCTACAAATGCCAAAGAAGCAACTGTACGTCTTTACGAAAACATTGTAGACGAAGAAAAAGGTGTATACAACAAAGAAGATGGTTCTCTGAACGTAAATCCAAACTCTCTTACAACTGTCACTGCTTATGTTGAGCCGGCTCTTATGGAAGCAAAAGGCTATGACAGTTTCCAGTTTGTAAGAAACGGATTCTACTGTGCAGATATTCATGATTCTAAAGAAGGTGCTCCGGTATTTAACCGTATCGTATCTCTGAAGAGTTCTTTCAGACTTCCTAAATAAACACAACTATTTCAAGAGAGGCAGACCATAAAGGTCTGTCTCTCTTTTTAACATAAAAAACTGCTGTCCTACAAATGCAGTGCATTCATAAAACAGCAGTTCTGCTTATCCATGAAGGATTATTTATTCCTCTTCTGTATCTTCGTCTTCTTTTTCTTCTTTGATCACTTCTTCAACAACCTCTTCTGCATCTGCTGTTTCAGCAGTTTCTTCTACTGCTTTCTCTACAGCATCTTCTGCTTCATCCCAGGATGCAAAATCTTCGCTTGTTTCTTTCTTTTCTTCTTTCTCAGCAGTTTCTTCTTCGCCTGCCTCATCTTCGAAATCATCATCGAAGTCATCAAAATCATCTAACGGATCTTTCTTCAGTACAAGTGCTGCGATAGCTCCTGCCGCAGCGGCAGCTACCGCTCCAACTGCTACATATCCCCAATATTTATTGATCTTTGCCATATTATGCTTCTCCTTTCATACTTTCATATCCAAGAGAACTCTCTTTGATATTCCAATGTGATATTGTTATAATATTACTACTTTTATCCAAAAAAGGAAAGGGAAAAGTGTTTCTGTGCATAACAGAACATCACTTTTGTACAGGTGCAGAAAAATTGCGTATTTTTCCACGGATACGCTGCAGCGCATTATCAATTGATTTCGGTGTTTTTCCCATAATCTCTGCAATCTTCACATACCCGTATCCCCGGAGATAATAATCCAGAACTTTATTCTCCATCGGACTTAAAACTTTCGTGATCTCGCGTTCCAGAGTTCTTGTACTTTCCTGATCAATAATAAGTGCTTCCGGATCTTCTGACCAGGACCCCTCGAGATGATCAGACTCATTCTCATCACTCAATGAAACATACGAATTCAGCGGCTGATGCTTTTGTCTGTTGGAATTTTGAACTGCACTGTAAAGCTGCCGGTCAATGCACAGACTCGCAAACGTACGAAAAGAAGTTTCTTTATCTGCCTGATAATTCTGAATTGCCTTAAAAAGACCGATCATGCCCTCCTGAATCAGGTCATCTGTCTCTCCCCCGATCAGGAACATGGCTCTTGCCTTTTTGCGGACAAATTCTTTATATTTTTCCATCAGGTAATCCGAGATTTCTGTCTCTCCTTCTCGCAGCCTGACAATCAGTTCCTCATCACTGTACTGGTCATAACGGCCCATATAAGTTTCCCCTTTATTTACCTGCTTTTGCCAGTCGCTGTCTTACAATCTCATATGCAAGGACTCCTGCTGCCACAGAAGCATTCAGAGAATCTATATCACCTTTCATTGGTATGGATGCAGTAAAATCACATGCTTCTCTTACCAGACGGCTGACACCTTCTCCTTCATTTCCGATCACAAGTCCCATTGGTCCTGTCAGATCAAGGTCATACATAGTCTCACCACCCATATCCGCACAAACAAACCAGATGCCTTTTTCTTTAAGTTCTTCAATTGTTCTTACAATATTTGTCACCTTGGCAACTGGTGTATAATTGATCGCACCGGCGGAAGTCTTTGCTACTGTAGAAGTCAGTCCCACTGCACGTCTTTTTGGAATGATCACTCCATGCGCTCCTGCAAGATTTGCGGTACGGATAATTGCTCCAAGATTATGCGGATCTTCCACATTATCCAGGATAATAAGGAACGGTGCCTCACCTTTTTCCTCTGCTCTTGCAAGAATTTCATCCACGGTACTATAATCATAAGCAGCAACCTGCGCAATCACGCCCTGATGTGCATGCGTCTCACTGAGCTGATCAAGTCTCTCTTTGCTTACATAGTTAATAATGGTGTCTGTCTTTCGTGCCTCTCTCGCGATCGTTCTTACCGGACCATCCTGACAGCCATCCAGAATAAAAAGCTTGTCTACGCATTTGCCAGAACGGAAAGCTTCCAGCACCGCATTACGTCCTTCTATCTGTTCACTCATAATATGTCCTCTCCGATTCCCATACGGACCAAAGTGAGCATCCGTGTGTAATCCTCTTTCAAATATAAATATCCCATCAGAGCCTCAAATCCTGTTGCTCTGCGATAATCTGCCATCGTCGCATGTTTCGCCATTGTCGGAGAATGTGCATTACGCCCTCTCCGATAAACACTCAGTTCTTCCGGTGTCAGTTCCTCTTCAATGACTTCCATGATCGCAGACTGTGCTCCAGCCTTTACGAGACTGCTCGCTTTTTTGTGAAGACGGTTTACCGGACAATTTCCCTTCTTAACAAGTATTGTCCGAATAATAAGTTCATAAACTCCATCTCCGATATATGCCAGTGTCAGCGGAGAATAACTCCGCAGATCCTGGTCTTCCAGATGAAACAGTTCCTTCAGCTGTATCAGATTCGTTTCCATTTTACGCCCTCGCGAGTGTCTTTCAGCTCAATCCCCTTATCCAGGAGCAGACCTCTGATCTCGTCAGCTCTTGCAAAATCTTTAGCCTTTCTGGCCGCCTGACGCTCTGCGATCAGGTTTTCGATCTCTTCATCAAGGATTTCTTCTTTCTTCTCAAGAGTCAGTCCGAGAACATCACAGAGTTTTGTCATAACTTCAAGTGTATGTCCTGCAAATTCTTTTGAGCTACCTTCCTGTACATTGGTATTTGCAAATTTAACAAGCTCAAATACTGCTGCAAGTGCATCTGCTGTATTGAAATCATCATCCATGGATTCTTCAAATTTTGTTACAAATGCAGCTTCTTCCTGCATCAGTTTCTTCTCGTCCTCTGTTGCTTCCTGTACGGTTGCTGCTGCCTGACGGTCACGAAGTCTTGCTGCTGCTTCTGTAATTCTCTCAAGCGCATTTTTTGATGATTCCATCAGATCTGCACTGAAATTCAGCGGACTTCTGTAATGTGCATTCAGCATGAAGAAACGAAGCACCTGCAGATCATACTGCTCTCCGATCTCGCGAACTGTACGGAAGTTTCCGAGAGATTTTGACATCTTACGGTTATCGATATTCAGGAATGCATTGTGCATCCAGTATTTTGCAAATGGAACTCCATTGCAGCATTCACTCTGTGCAATCTCATTCTCATGATGAGGGAATACAAGGTCCTCACCACCGGCATGAATATCGATCTCCTCGCCCAGGTATTTCTTGGACATAACGGAGCATTCAATATGCCATCCCGGTCTTCCGTCGCACCATGGAGATTTCCAGAACGGTTCCCCTTCTTTCTTTGGTTTCCAGAGTACGAAGTCAAGCGGATCTTCTTTCTGATCTTCACCGGATACCTGCAGGGAACGGAATCCTGACTGCAGATCATCCAGATTTTTATGTGAAAGTTTACCGTATTCTTTAAATTTCTTTACACGGAAGTATACAGTACCATCGGCTACCGGATATGCATATCCTTTGTCGATCAGTGTCTGGATCATATCGATCATTCCGTCAATCTCCTGCGTTGCAAGCGGATGTGTGGTGGCCGGTTTTACATTCATTCCAGCCATATCCTTCTTGCATTCGGCAATATAACGCTGTGAGATTTCCTCTGCGCTCACACCTTCTTCAATTGCTTTTTTGATGATTTTGTCATCTACATCTGTAAAGTTGGATACATAATTCACCTCATATCCTTTGTATTCCAGATAACGTCGTACCGTATCAAAAATAATCATCGGTCTTGCATTTCCGATATGGATCAGATTGTACACTGTTGGTCCGCACACATACATACGTACCTTTCCCTCTTCCAGAGGTACAAATTCTTCTTTTCTTCGTGACATTGTATTAAAAAGTTTCATGTCTCTTTCCTCCGATATATTACTTCTTAACAGAATCCCAGAAAACTGTTCCCTGCAGATCAGTCCTGTTTCTCGATAAGAAGGCAGATTGCCTGAGAAGCAATCCCTTCTCCTCTTCCGGTAAATCCGAGTCCTTCTTCTGTCGTTGCCTTTATATTGATCTTTGATTCCGGAATTCCAAGTGCATCTGCCATATTTTTGCGCATCTGCGGAATATGTGGTGCCATTTTCGGCTTCTGTGCAATCACTGTTGCATCAATGTTTCCTACTGCATATCCCTGCTTCCTAAGCAGTTCCGCCACATGAACCAGCAGTTTAATACTGGAAATCCCCTTATAAGCCGGATCTGTATCTGGAAAATGTTTGCCGATGTCTCCAAGTGCAGCGGCTCCAAGCAATGCATCCATGACTGCATGGATCAATACATCTGCATCAGAATGTCCAAGGAGTCCCTTTTCCCACGGAATATCTACTCCACCCAGGATCAGTTTCCGTCCTTCCGTCAGTTTATGAACGTCATAACCCATTCCAACTCTCATAATCATTCTCCTTCTGCCTGATCGGCAACACCAGACCGTAGCAATGCATACATCAGTTTCTCACAGGTATCCGGATCTCCTTCTTTGATCTGTGTCTCTGATATCTTTCTTTCGGTCAGATATGTATCACTGCTGTTCACTCTTATCGCTCCGGAAAGGTTCAGTTCTGTCGGCGCGTTTGCAAAAATATCCGTATCTGCATATACGGCAATTGGTGCTTCCGCGGCTATCATTTTTTTCTGACCATTCCAGACCATCTCTGCTTCTGTAGATACAAAGCCTTCAGCACTTGCTGCTGTGGGGACGGAAATAAAAGGAATTTTATATTGAAAAGCCACATACCTGCTGATATCGTGCACAGTACCCGAACCAACAGCCAGAATCAGATCAATATCCTCATCCATATAGTTCTCAACAATTTCGATTGCATGCTGATCTGCCTGAAGATCATCCGCATCCAGAACCAGAACCTGACATCGGTCAAAAATATCTTCCATAAGTTTCTCCGTTGCCTTACACGTATTTGTGTCACAGATCAGAAGCGGAGATATATATTCTTTAAGAAATCCCTCTGACATAGCTTCTTCAAGCGCATTTACAGCTCCTGGTTCAATCAGTATTTCCTTTATTTCATGGTGCATTTTCCCGTCCCCGCAAGGTCGGGCAAAGTCATCTGCATCGACTCGCATTTATTTCTCTCCTCCTGTATTTACTGTCATCTGCCATCATTCAGCACTGTCATGTCAGCAGACAAAAAACCTATTTTATTACAATCCGTTATTATACATGATTTTCCGGAAAAAATCAACGAAAGCCATCGTACACAGCAACTACAGATTCAGATAATTATAGACAACTCTGGATATGTTTCGAATGTTGGCGATTGCATTGGACGCATTCTCCGACATCACACACAGAATATATGTTGTTTTTGTTCCATATACAATTGCGATATCATGCTGGTCTTCATCCGTCTCACCAGTCTTATTAGCAGTTGGAACGTCTACACCAAGTCCTTCCGGAATCTTAGATGTATTCTGCTGATTTTTCAGGAGATCCAACATCTCTTCTGATGCCTCTTTGCTCACACATTCTCCTCTGTAGATCCGTTCAAGAAGTTTTCCACAGTCTGTAACTGTTGTCTGATTATGCCCACCAAGTGTAATGAGTTTCGATGCTGACGGATGCAGTGTGCTCTGATAACTGGTCTTCGTATATCCCTCTTTTTTCAGATATTTATTTACCTGTTTTGCCCCATCTATAAAATCATATGTATCTGACTGCAATCTTCCCAGTTCATTACAGGATTCATTATCGCTGACCGTGATCATGTTCCACAGAAGTGTATTCACTTTGTCCTGTACTTTTGTATTATCCACTGTTGTTTTCATCTGTGCAGCTTCATTTTTCAGAACATCATCCATATCCTGATATGTTTTTGCCATAACAAATGCTTTGATCAGACTTGCCGAGTATAATGGTTTATCATTCAGTGCAAAATCTTCATTACTCTCAAGATCTTTTACATAAACACTCCATTCCCCGTCATATCCGGAAATCATGGCTTCCAGCTGTGGTTTCAACGTATCGATACCAAGATTTTCCAGACCGGTCACCTTGCCAGTCTCATCTACCGGAAATCCATCTTCTGTCATGCCGGCTTCCTGCACCAGCACTCCATTTGTTCCTCCAAAATAATAAAGCCCGGAAAACTTCTGTCCGTTCGAAGTCATTTCCAATTCATGTGTTCCCGGTTCCGTGACCATTTTGCCATTTTCGTCAAAATAATAATAACCGTCATAGGTTGTTTTATCGACCGTATAATTACTGATATAGCGCACCTGCGGTGCTGCCGTCAGTTTACCCAGATTATTGACCATATAGTATCCGTCAAATTCCACTGGCTCTTCTGCATTATCTGGATTTTCTGAGCAGCTGAGTTTTGTGAGCTTCACCATATGTGAACTACCAGCCTGAAAGCAGCCACTTTCATCATGATAATAAAAGCCATCCAAAACGGTTCCATCTATTTTGACATGATCAAAATAATGAACTGCTGCTGTATCGTCCTTACTTCCATCATCTTTCAGACAGTAAAATCCATCACTTTTCATCAGATACTTTTCTGAACCATCCTTGATCGGACGAATCTGTGCTTCATCCGTTACAGAAATCATGCTGCTTGCCGATACCGGCAGTATCCCTGACATGCCCAATGTCATTACAGTCAGTCCAGCTGTCAAAAATTTCCATCTTCTCAAACTGTTTCCAGTTTTCATGTATTTCTCCTTTTTTGTATATTCTTTCTGATGCTTTGTTCACAGTATTTTCAATCTCTTCTGCATCTTCTTTTCAATAGTAATTGAACATAGTATACCTGATATTTTCTTTCTGTCAAGCAGACATATTTTGTCAGATTCCCGGCATCTTCTTTCTACCAGTTTATTTCTTTTCTTCCCTTTTCCAGAAAGCTCCAAGCTGCTGTTCTACATTTTCCAGAATGCAGACAGCCGCATCATTCCATTCTCGGGGAAACAGCATCCTGTAGTCCCGACCTGTAAATCTTTCATCCATCAGAAGAATCGTCCCCCTGTCTTTTCTGGTCCGTATGACTCTGCCTGCTGCCTGTAATACTTTGTTCATTCCGGGATAACGATACGCATAATCAAACCCCTGCTCTCCTTTTGCATCATAATATTCTTTCAGGATTTCGCGCTCACAACTCACCTGTGGCAGACCAGTTCCAATGACAGCCGCTCCGATCAGACGATTTCCGATCAGGTCGATTCCTTCTGAAAAAATTCCTCCCATCACACAGAAACCGACAAGCGTATCTGCACTTTCTTCTGTAAATTCTTCAAGAAATTCCTCTCTTTCTCTTTCCGTCATTGAAGCATGCTGACAGATACATCTCACCCATCCCGAGGAAAATTCCTCCTGATAAACCTGCCATACATCATCCATCAGCTTATAAGATGGAAAAAACACCATATAATTTCCTTTTTTCTGCCAGCTCATTCTTGCAATATATTCCGCGATCTTTCGGTATTCCTCATATCCTCTTCTGGTATACCGACTGCTCACATCCCTGCAGATCAAAAGGCATCTGTTTTTCTGTTCAAACGGAGATTCCACATACATCCCAAAATTTTCTTTCCTTGTGCTCAACATCCTGCTGTAATATTTGAGCGGCAGCAAAGTTGCGGAAAAAAATACCGTGCTGATTCCTTTATCCAGGAATTTCTGCAGATTTCCCGCAGGATTGACGCAAAACAGCTTCATATAAAATCTGCCATCTTCTCCGAATGCCGTATAGACTACATAATTTTCATCCACCAGTTCTGATATATTCAAAAAATCCCGCACTGTGAAATAAAAATCAAGAATTCCATCCGTCACTTCCTGTGTCGGCGGTTCTTCCAAAAGCTGATCCATCTCTCCCTGTACAGACAGAAGACTAATCGGAAGTACCCCCGCATTTTCCTGTACCTTCCAGGAATCACATCCATTCCGCAATTCTTTAAGCTGGCTGACAACTTTTCCAAGCTTCTTCCACAGTTTCTGACTGTAGGGTTTTATAAATTTTCGTATTTGTATTGTATCTTCAAGGCAGATTGATGCACTGTACATCTCCCGTCCTCTTTCTACAAGATTATGAGCCTCGTCTATCAGAAACAGGTATTTACCAGATATATTTTCTCCGAAAAATCTTTTCAGATATACATTCGGATCAAATACATAATTATAATCACAGATAACTGCATCCATCCAGACAGACAGCTCCAGACTCATTTCAAACGGACATACCTGCCATTTTTCTGCCTGTCGAAGAATCGTTTCCCTGTCAAACGACTGCTCGTTTGTCCACAATTCATATACTGCATCGTTGATTCTGTCATAATGCCCCTTCGCATAGGGGCATGTCTCTGGATTGCATTCTGGTTTTTCGCAGAAGCAAAGCTTCTCTTTCGCTGTGATCGTAACTGTCTTAAAAAGTAACCCGTTCTTTCTCAGAATTTCAAATGCATCCTGTGCAACAGTCCTTGTAATCGTCCTGGCCGTCAAATAAAAAAGTGTTTCCGCTTTTCCCTCTCCAATTGAACGGACCGCCGGAAAAACAGCTGACATCGTTTTACCAACACCAGTCGGCGCCTGAATAAAAATCTGTTCTTTTCTGGAAATTGCATGGTAAATCCCCGCAACCATCTCTTTCTGTCCTTTTCGATAAATAAATGGAAATTCCAGTTTTTCCATCGACCGATTTCGTTCCTCTCGCCATTTCATCTGATAAGAAAGCCATTTGTGATAAGAATCCAACAGTCTCTGGTACCAGCTCTCCAGTTCTTCCCTTGTCATCGTTTCCCTGAAACGCTTGATCATCTCCGTATCCAAATGTGCATACGTCATCTGAACATCAATCTCTTCCAATCCATGATCATCCAGATAGATCCAGGCATAGCAGAGTGCCTGAGCACGATGTACCAGAACCGGTTCCGCAAGCAGTTCCAGATTCTTATACACGCCTTTGATCTCATCAATGCAGATTTTCTCATTCTGCGTAAAAATTCCGTCTGCACGTCCTTCCACCCGCAGGATCAAATCCTCATATTCTGTATCTTTTTTCAGTGAAACTTCGGCCTGATAGTGGCTTCCCATCTGCTTCTGGATTTTTCGGTGCAGGCGGCTTCCTTTCAGCATTGCTTCTTTATCGCCTGCTGTGCCGCCACTTTCCAGATCACCATTTCGTAATATAAACTCTACCAGGTTACGAACCGAAATACGGATTACCGGTTTTTCCATCATTCTCCTGCCTTCTATAAAAATGCTGCCATTCCTAAAGCCATCTCAGTATCTTATTACACAAAAAGGCGCATACCCGTTCCCGGAATACGCGCCTCTGTTTACTGTACACCTATTATGCTACAGCAAATTTTGCCATTACTTCATTAAATCTCTGACTCTCACCATAGCATCTTACTGTAAGTTCTCTGGTAAGATCCATACTCAAAATACCTAAAAGTGATTTGGCATCAATAATAATTCTGTTATAGGAAATGTCAATATCAAAATCGCATTTGGTGGCTTCATTTACGAATTCCTTTACATCTTCCGTCGCATTTAATCTAATATGTCTTTCAACCATATGCTTATCCTCCTGTATCAGACTTTAGGCGTATTTTGTCACTACAAGGAGAATTTGTCAACAGACTTAAAATTTTATTCATATTTTTCTATAAATTTCATAATTTTGAATTTCTATAGCACAAATTTTTGTGATTTTTTCTAGTGGAATTCTATCATATTTGAACAAAATTTGAAAGAGAAAAAGATCCGGTTCGGCGCCGGATCTTTCTTATTATTCCAATTTTTCTTATTTACATCTGTGTCAGAACAAAAATATCATAAATTGCTTTTACAGCTGTTTCGAAATCTCTGTTTTCCACACCAATAATAATATTCAGCTCACTGGATCCCTGATCGATCATCTTAACATTAACATGTGCATGTGCCAGCGCAGAAAATACACGTCCTGCAGTACCTCTCTGAGATTTCATTCCACGTCCTACCACCGCGATCAGCGCAAGATCGGACTCCATTTCCACAAAATCCGGCTGTACTGCACGATGAATACCTGCGATTACCTGCTGTTCTTTTTCTTCAAACTCATCCTGATGAACATATATCGTCATCGTATCGATTCCGGATGGAACATGTTCAAAGCTGATTCCCTGATCTTCAAATACCTGAAGAACTTTTCTTCCAAAACCAACTTCACTGTTCATCATAGACTTTTCAATATTAATCGAACAGAAACCTTTTTTGCCTGCAATACCTGTAATCACATATTTCGGCTTGCGGCAGGTACTCTCTACAATAAACGTTCCCTTGTCTTCCGGACGGTTTGTGTTACGGATATTGATCGGAATACCTTCTTTACGAACTGGGAAGATTGCATCTTCATGAAGAACAGTTGCTCCCATATAAGAAAGCTCTCGAAGCTCCCGATATGTGATAGTCTCGATCACTGCCGGATTCTCAACGATTCTCGGATCTGTTACCAGGAATCCGGAAACATCTGTCCAGTTTTCATAAATATCTGCATGAATTGCTTTTGCCACCAGAGAACCTGTAACATCAGAACCGCCTCTTGAAAACGTCTTAACAGTTCCATCTTCCATTCCACCATAAAATCCTGGAATAACAGCTCTTTCGCATTTCTGAAGTCGTTTGGCAAGAAGTTTGTCAGTCTTATCGGCATCGAAATTTCCGTTTTTGTCAAATCGAATAACTGTCGCAGAATCAATAAACTCATATCCAAGATATGCAGCCATTACTTTACCATTGAGAAATTCTCCACGGGATGCAGCATACTCATTTCCTGCATGTGCCTTAAAATCTGCTTCAATCTGCCTGAATTCCTCTTCAAGAGAAAGATCCAGATTCAGTCCTTTAATGATTTCATAAAAGCGGCTTTTGATTTCTGTAAGAATATCGCTGAAATCTTCACCTGCTTCTGCTTTATCATAACATGCATATAAAAGATCTGTTACCTTTGTATCTGCGGAAAATCTTTTACCCGGTGCGGACGGTACCACATAACGTCTGCTCTCCTCGCTTCTGATAATGTCTCCAACCTTCTGAAACTGTTCCGCATTGGCCAGAGAGCTTCCTCCAAATTTTACAACCTTTTTCATAATAATACTTCTCACCCTTCTGTTTTCCTGCCGCTGTCACATTCCCTCACAGCAGTTTTTTCTTTTCAGTCAGAAAATCTGTCTTTTATTGTATTGAAAAACACAGGGATTTGCAAGTATTTCTTTATAAAAAACTAATTTTTATGCACAATATTCACGGAGAATGCTTTCAAGAGCAGACGCACTGCTTGTATGACATCTGCAGACTGGGATAGACTTTTTCTTTGCTTCTTCTACCGCACAGTTCACCATCTTATGAGAAACAGTGCCTGTAAACAGAATCATAAGATCCGGTGCCCCGATTTTTTTCTTCATAGCGCCTTTTTCTTTCGCAAATACCTTTGCTTTACACCCATATCCTTTACAGATATCCTCATACTGACATACCATACGTTCATTACCACCTACGATCACGATGCTCATATCATCACCTCTCCTTTTGTTATTCTAAACTAACTCGCATTTTAAAAGTAAAGCGGACCATAGATCCGCTTAATAAGCTTTGTGTTAGTATATGCTAACTGTATATAAAAATATTATCATACATTGTTTTGTTTGTCAAAGGATTTTTGCGATGAAAATTCTGTCACATCACAAACCGTCAGTATATCATCTCTCACCTGAAAATGAATATCCTTATGTCCATATGCCAGTCCATACACTTTATCCGGTCTGTTCTGATAACGTGGACGTGGATCATTCGCCAGTACCTCAAGAAGTGCCTCTCTCTGTCCCGTTGGAATTTCTTTTATCAGTTCTTCCGGAAATTCCACCTGCAGCCGATAATCTCTGATATGATCCGTAAATCCTCCCTTTGCATCCGGATGACTGTCTGCATAAGGAAGATATGGTTTGATATCATAAATCGGTGTTCCATTCATCAGATCCGCACCTGATATATGCAGAATTGGTCCAAGTTCCTGATCAAATTCTATCTTTTCCAGTTTCACAGAAGAAATCCCCAGATTATTCGGACGAAACGGAGATCGTGTTGCAAATACTCCCATCCTGGTATTTCCGCCAAGTCGCGGCGGTCTTACCGTCGGCGACCAGGTATCTCTTACCGCTTCCGAAAACTGCCAGATCAGCCAGATATAACTGTATTCTTCCAATCCGCGAAAAGCTTCTGTTACTCGATATTCCGGTTCAAAAACAATCGTTGCCTTCAGTGTTTCCAAACGGTTACTCTGATGTGGTATTCCAAATTTAGTCGGAAAATCATTATGAATCCTTGCAACAACCTTCATTTCGTATACTTCTGACATGAGTATCTCCTGCTTTTCTGCTTCTATTTATACTTCCGGCAAGTTCATCCAGTCTTTCAGTGCTTTCATACGGATGTGGGCATCTTTTTCTCCTATATCATATACCTGCTGAATGACCTCCAGATTATTTTCCATTCGACTGATATCCAGTTTCTTATCCGGCTGGATTACGAATACCTCACCCTTCCGTTCAAGTTCCTTAATAACATCCAGACTGTGATTATAAACGTTATGTCTGTTCTGCAGTGTATGCACAAATTCTGGATATTTGTGATAGCGTATTTCTGCCATTTTTGTATTTTCCGGTTTTTTAACAAAACTGGCTTCTCTGGTAAGTACAACTACGATCCGGTCATAGCCCATCCTTTTAAACGCCTCCACGGGAATGCTGTCCGCACATCCTCCGTCAAGAAGCTTCATTCCTTTATAATTTACAATTTTAGATACATACGGCATCGATGCAGATGCACGCATCGCATCGATCTGTGTCATCATATCTGTGATCTTGATATATTCTGCCTTTCCTGTTTCTACATTTGTACAGGTCGCATAAAACTCTGTATCTGATTTGATAAATGCTTCATAGTCAAACGGATCCAGGCGTTCCGGAATATCATGATAACAAAATTGTCTTCCTACTACTTCTCCTGTATGCAGAAAACTCCACCAGCTCATAAAATGTTTATCGTTACGATATTTTTTGAAATAACGAAGGCTTCTTCCTTTCTGACCGGATACAAAAGAGCATCCATGCAGTGCTCCGGCAGAAACACCGTTCACTCCGTCAAAATGTATCCCCTGTTCCAAAAAAACATCCAGTACTCCGGCTGTATAGATTCCACGCATTGCGCCGCCTTCCAAAACAAGTCCTGTTTTCATCTTCTGTCTCACCTCTCTGTTGTCCAATAACTCCTGATTCTGTCATATGTTTCACGGAAACTAAGCTGATTTCTTTCCGCCAGTTCTGCCACATTCTCATATTCCGGATAATATCTTATATTTCCATCCGGTAATGTGCACGCTTTTACAATTGCTGTTCCGACCGGTGTATCCTTCTTTTGAATTTCTCTTTGCAGAATCGTACGTTCCATTTCCACTCTTCGAATACCGATCGTTGTTGTCTCTGAAAAAATCAGATTTTCCAACTTTTCTCTTTCACTCTCTTTACAGATTACCGTCAGCGTATAGGCCGGTCTGTTCTTCTTCGTATAAATCGGTGTATAATGCACCTCTCTTGCCCCATTTGCCATAAGAAGATTCATAACATGCCCCATCATTTCTCCACCACAGTCATCCATATCTGTCTCCAGTTTCCAGATTATATCTTTTATCTGTAGATCCGTTGTCTCCCGGATCAACATGGCTCGCAGGATCCCCGGACAACGATACTGGCGTTTACCGGCTCCAATGCCGGTTTTCAATATAGTAAAATCTTCCGGTAATCTGTCTGATGTACGAAATGCAGCCACCACCGCTGCCCCTGTCGGCGTCACCAGTTCTCCCTGTATGTCTGTGATTTTTAATTTTAATTTATGTGTTTCTGCAATATGTGTTACGGCTGGTACCGGTACCGGAATCTGCCCGTGCTGACAACGAATAAAACCGGTTCCTTCATACAGCACCGGTACGATCACATTCGAAATATCCAGATTATCCATACATATCGCTATTGCAGCAATATCTACAATGGAATCTACAGCACCAACTTCATGAAAATGAACTTCTTCGACCGGAACTCCATGCGCTTTGGATTCTGCCTGCGCCAATATACCAAATACACGCATTGCCATTTTCTTTGCTCTTACAGTCATTTCCGACTTCTGAATGATCTCTGTGATTTCTTTCATTCCACGATGTTCATGAGGATGCTCATGACTATGCGTATGTCCATGATGATGTTCATGATTCACCTCATGACTGTGTTCATGATGCCCTGTATATGATTTCTCACTTCCATGCAGATATTCCATATCATGATCGTGATTATCCTGTTCCAGAATAACTGAAAAATCACATGCATCTAATCCGGATTTTTTTACCCTGGTGATTTCTGTCCGAAATCCACCTACCGGAAGACTCTTCAGCGATTCCTTTAATACCTCCCTGTCAGCTCCCAGATCCAGAAGTGCTGCAACTGTCATATCTCCACTGATTCCCGAATAGCATTCCAAATATAATGTTTTACTCATAGTAGTCCCTCTCTGCCAGCCGGTTGATCTGCGTTGCAATGTATCCTGCTCCATATCCATTATCAATATTTACCACTGCAATTCCATTTGCACAGGAATTGATCATAGTAAGAAGTGCAGACAGTCCATTCATGCTCGCTCCATACCCAACCGATGTCGGCACTGCAATAACCGGTTTATCCACAAGACCGCCAAGTACACTTGCAAGCGCCCCCTCCATTCCGGCAACTGCAATCACACAATTCGCATCCTGGATCACATTCAGTCTGGAAAACAATCTGTGAATACCACTCACACCTACATCAAAAATGCGTTCCACATGAGAGCCAAAATACTCTGCGGTCTGTGCCGCCTCTTCAGCAACCGCAATATCCGCAGTTCCTGCTGTACATATCGCGATCTTACCGATATGCTCTTTTTCTTTCTTTTCAATTTTAATAATGTGAGATAATTCGTCGTATTCCACCCCTGGAAGAAGATCTTTCACAAGTTCATACTGATGTCTGGATGCCCTTGTACCAAATACTTCTCCGTTATCCTCATAAAGTTTCTTGAAAATATGAACAAAATGCTGATCCGCCTTACCGCTGCAGAAGATCACTTCCGGAAAGCCGGATCGTATTTCTCTGTGGGAATCCAGTTTTGCATAATCATCCATTTCTTCAAACGGTTCTTTGCGAAAATAATGCTCCGCCTCTTCCATAGACAGTTCACCATTTTTAAATCTGGTCAGTATCTCTCTGGTTTCCAAAACTGCACCTCCTAAAAGCAAGGGAGCATGCTCATCACACCCTCCCGTTCCTTACTATATATGATACAAAATCATTCCACCTTTTTTATCATATCCGGTATCCCACATTTCTTTCAGAGAAAACCATTTATGTTCCCCATACGAAATAGCTTTGACCAGAAGATCATCCTCTTTTTTTTCATATCCGGCAAGGATAAACCAGTGCCAGATATAATCCTCCAGTGGGCCCTTCTCATTTTTATGTTTCAGCATCAGATACGGGATCAGACAGGCATTGTCAATCTGTCTGCATACAGCTTCAACAGCTTCCTCATATGTATGTGTTCCATGAAAAGCTTCCATCTGCAATCTGTCATCATGCGCATCTGCAAGATATTCACCAAACCCTTCCATAAAAAGTTCCAGCGTATCGATTCCATTCGGTCTCGGACAAAGATAATGTTTCATTACATATGCAAAATCATGATATTCTTTCCAACTGATTTCCTGCGACTGATGTGGATAAAGATTCTTTATTCCATTCGTTCTGGCAAAATAAATACAGCTTTCACAAGCTGCTATTGCACCGCATCCTCCATCACGCATCGTTACATCTGGAAACAGATCCTGATTGCCTCCATAGGATTCTTCTACAAAAAAGTATTCCAGTTCATTTTTATCTAATATGGTCTGCTTCACCGTGAATTCCTCCAGTCAGGTTCCTCTAATGTAAAACCATATTTGTAACTATATCATATTTTTTTATGAAATAAAATAAATTTTTCCAAAGAAATTCCTTCTATATTATAATATTGCAGGATTTCTTGACACCAAATGCGCGTGCATGCTATAATTTTCGTTATATTTTGTATGTTTAAGAGGATTTCTGCCAAACATACCACTTTTTTGAGGAGGAGAAAAAATGAAAAAATTTTATGCCTGGTATCAGAAGCATATTACCGGTGCGATCTTTATCGGCCTGCTTCTCGGTATCCTGACCGGACTGTTTCTTGCGGACCGTTTTGCACCGGTTCTGACAGTTACCAGTCTTCTCGGCGGCATCTACATGAATGCCCTGAATATGATGATTTTTCCACTTGTATTCTGTTCCGTTGTTATGGGAATCTGCAGCATCGGAAGTATTAAAACCACCGGTAAGATTACCGGTGCTTCCATGGTATTTTTCCTTTGTACAACTGCACTCGCCAGCCTTGCCGGTCTGATCATCCCACGGCTGATTCATCTCGGAAAAGGTGTTTCCTTCGAGATGGCAACATCAGACATTGCAGCAACCGATATGAGCAATATTCTGGAAACCATCAAAAACCTGATTCCCTCCAATCCTGTTGCCGCATTTGCACAGGGGAACATGCTTCAGGTTCTGGTATTTGCAGTCATCATCGGATTTACTCTGATCGCAGTCGGTGAAAAAGGTCAGCCACTTCTGAACGTGATTGATTCACTGAACGAAGTGTGTCTCAAAATCATCAGCACGATCATGTACTTCACCCCAATCGGTGTTTTCTGTACTATCGTACCGGTTGTAGAATCAAATGGTACCGAAACGATCATTTCACTGGCCACACAGCTGATCGTCCTGTATCTTGCATTCTTCATCTTTGCGTTTGTTGTATACGGTCTTGCAGTCAAAATAATCGGCAAAGAAAGCCCATTCAAATTCTTAAAAACAATTATGCCGGCTGCTCTTAATGCTTTTGGAACCTGTTCCAGTTCGGCAACTATCCCGATCAGCAAGCAGTGTATGGAAGAAGGCATGGGCGTTTCCAATAAGATCACAAGTATTGCGATTCCTCTCGGTGCAACCGTAAATATGGATGCTGTATCCATTCTGATGTCCTTCATGATCATGTTCTTCGCAAATGCATGTGGAATCAACGTCAGCGTATCCATGATGGTCATTATCCTTCTGGCAAATGTACTTCTTTCTGTCGGAACCCCTGGAGTTCCAGGAGGTGCGATTGCATCTTTTGCAGCACTTGCAACCATGGCAGGACTTCCGGCAGGAGTTATGGGTGTGTATATCAGTATCAATACACTGTGTGATATGGGTGCAACCTGTGTCAATGTTATTGGAGACCTTGCCTGCTGTGTAGCACTGAAGGGCCGCCTCAAAATCGACGAAACCAAATAACCCTCTTTACATAACGTAAAAAACAAGGTGACCAGCCAGTTCTGACTGATCACCTTGTTTTTTGAATTATAATCTGTACGCATTAAATCCAAGAGTTTTTAATGACATATTGAGTTTTGATCTCAGGATATATTCCGTTCCGGCCATAGCCGCCTGCAGGGTTGCATTTGCAGCCTCCTGAATCTCTGTATTTGCTTTGCTTCCGCTTGCATTATAGAATGTGATATTCTGTTTACCAGTATAAGTAGATGGTTTCATATTTGCTGTTGTATAAAGCTCCACTCCACCGGAAAAGATTCCTGAATAGATTTTAGCCGTATCAGGTTTCGCACAATTTACAACAACATCCACAGTACTTACAATATTCTCTTCTTCAACACGTAAGGTCAGTCCTATATCCAGCTTGTTTTCTTTTGGATCATAAGAAAGAACCGCTGTTGTATCAGCATCGATCGCCATTTCGATGTATCTGCTTCCATCTTCGCTGTATCTGCCATTTTTATTGAGATAATTTTTAACTTTTGTATAATTCTGTACCGTCTTATTTGAAGAAGCCGATGCTTTTTTTACCGTAACCGTGCAGACAAATTTCTTTCCACCAAGTGTTGCGGTAATTTTGGCTGTTCCTGCTTTTTTGGCTGTGATCCGACCTTTTTTATTTACAGTTACAATCTTTGAATTACTTGATCTCCAGGCCGGTGTAAGCTTTGTACCATTGACTTTTAATGTATATGACTTGCCCGGGTTCAAAGTAATTCTGGAACTGTTCAGTTTCAACGTATACAGTCCTGTGATCGCGGTAACTCCTTTTTTGTTATAACTGCTGAATGTCTTCTTACCTTTTGTGTTTTTAAATGCTTTCACACTGTAGGTATACTGTGTTCCCGTTATTACTTTTGTGTCAGAAAATGCTGTTTTCTTTGCACCTTTTACTTCTGCCACATTCTTCCATTTGCCACCTTTTTCCTTACGAAAAACAGTATAACCACTGGCACCTTTTACCGCTTTCCATTTAAAAACGATTTTGGATTTTCCTGAAGCTTTGGCGGATACCAGCTTTGGCGCTGCTACTCTGGCTGCAGCCTGCACTTCCGTCACATACGCAGCCTCCGGTAGTGCTGCCGGAACTGTTACAGCGACCATCAGACCTGCCATCAGCCCACACAATACTTTCTTTAATGATTTTTTCATACCCCTGTCTCCTTTCTCTTTATACACCTAATGTACTATATCCTTCAGAACTTTTCAACCATCGAAAGACTGACAAGGGATAATATAGCAAAGAAAAGTCAGGGAAAAATAAGTTTCCTGGATTTATCTGACAGATATCACGTATGATTTATCAAAAACGTCTTCTGGCTCAAGCATATTGATATTCGCTTTCTGAGACAATTCTTTGTCATAACCGGTATTATCACAACGTCCCATCCATGGTTCCAGACACACAAATGGTGCATCTCCGGCTGACCAGATGCCAAAATTCGGAAATCCCTCACAGGAAATTTCTACATACGGAGTTCCATCCGGCAATGCAATGCCTGCCTTCGAAATCTGCCCATCATCAAAAATCAGCGCATCTTTATCAAACATTCCTTCCGTAATCTGGCAGCTTCCATTTTCGAGAACAAGTGTATACACCTTATCCGGGATAGCTGTACCATAACGTGTATCCAGCAGATGATACGTCAGCTCTTTCTGTCCACTGAAAGTCAGATGATAATCCTCTCGTTTCGTATCCGGAAGTATCGGAACATTAAATGCCGGATGTGCGCCGACCGTAAAATACATGATCTCCTGATCTTTGTTCACAACTTTCCAGGCTACTGTCAGATCACGACCTTCCAGCGTATGTGTAATATACAGCTGAAACTCATATGGCCATGCTTTCTTTGTCTCATCCGTGGATTCCAGTAAATGTGTAACCGAATTCTCCGTTTCCTCCACGCAGATGAATTCCATATCCCGGGCAAATCCATGCTGTCCGGAAGTGTAAGTTTTTCCATTAATCAGACAATGATCTTCATAGTATCTTCCTACATTCGGAAAAAGAACCGGAGCATGGCGTTTCCAGTGTGACGGATCTGCATTCCACAGAATCTCTCTGTCATTCTTTTTATCAAAAATTCCGGATAATTCTGCACCGTGATCACTGATTGTAACACAAAGCTGGTCATTCTCAAGTGTATGCATAAAATCTATACCTCCATACGTAATTTTATGCCTACAGTATATCAGAAAATTGTAAAGAAAAACAGACTCCGAAGAGCCTGCCTTTCATATACCACTTATTTATTTCTGTCCTGCGATATGTCTTGCTACATAAATACCACTTGCAGATGCATGTGACAGAGAATGTGTCACACCACTTCCGTCGCCGATCACATACAGACCTTTATGACAGCTTTCAAGATTGTCATCAATTTCAACTTCCATGTTATAGAATTTGACTTCAACGCCATACAGAAGAGTATCATCATTTGCAGTTCCCGGTGCAACTTTGTCCAGTGCATAGATCATCTCTATAATGCCATCCAGAATACGCTTCGGAAGTACCAGACTCAAATCTCCAGGTGTCGCGGTAAGAGTTGGTCTTACGAGTCCCTCTTCCACACGTTTCACTGTACTTCTTCGTCCACGTACAAGATCTCCAAAACGCTGTACGATAACACCGCCGCCAAGCATATTAGAAAGTCTTGCAATACTTTCACCATATCCGTTACTGTCCTTAAATGGCTCGGAGAAATGTTTGGAAACAAGAAGTGCAAAGTTGGTATTGTCTGTTTTCTTCTCATCTCCCTCATAGCTGTGGCCGTTTACGGTGATGATTCCGTTGGTATTTTCGTTTACTACGATTCCGTTCGGGTTCATGCAGAATGTACGAACGTTATCTTCAAATTTCTCTGTACGGTAGACGATCTTGCTCTCGTACAGTTCATCTGTCAGATGTGAGAAAATGACTGCCGGAAGTTCCACGCGGACACCAAGATCTACACGATTGGATTTTGTCGGAATCCTCAGGTCTTTACAGACAGTTTCCATCCATTTACTTCCGCTTCTTCCTACTGAAACGATGCATTTCTTACACTCATAAGAACCCTTTTCACAGATTATACGATATCCGTCTTCTAATATTTCCACCTTCTGTACCGGTGTATCAAAATAGAAGTCCACATGATCTTTCATTGCATTATAAAGATTTTCAAGAACTACATAATTGATATCTGTTCCCAGATGACGCACAGAAGCATCCAGAAGGTTTAATTTATTCTGCAGACAGAGTTTCTTGAACTTCGTTCCTGCTGTAGAATAAAGTTTGGTTCCTTCGCCACCATATTCCATATTGATATCATCTACATATTTCATCAGTTCAATTGCTTCACTCTTGCCGATATGCTCGTACAGCGTTCCGCCAAAATCATTGGTAATATTATATTTTCCATCAGAAAATGCGCCTGCGCCGCCAAATCCGCACATAATCGAGCATCTCTTACAATTGATACAGTTTTTTATCTTTTTGCCGTCAATCGGACATTTTCTTTTCTCAAGGGAATATCCCTCTTCGAAGACTGCCACTTTACAGTCCGGCATTTCTTTCATTAATTCATATGCTGCAAAAATCCCTCCAGGGCCGGCACCAATAATGATCACATCATAGTTCATGCTTTTTCCTCCTTATAAGTATAGCATAATTTCCCTCTTTGTATCCCTCATCCATCTGCACCGGAATCATTCCCTGTGCATAAAAAAAGCTGTCGCAGAATTTCTCGTGACAGATTCTGTCACTTCCATTCATTACGGCAGTTGGAAAAATGTTCAACCTATTTAGCGTTAAGCATATTCCTTTCCAATATTACGGGATTTTCACAATATTGTCAAGTATCAGTTTCAAAAAATTCAGGGCACCGCCCACCAGACAATGCCCCGCTCAACAATATCAGTTCAACAAAAAAATAAAGAAATTCAGATATCCTGCAAAAGTCAGCCAGACAAGATATGGAATCATCAGATAACCAGCTGTTCTCGAAATTTCAGAAAATGTTTTTGTACATAAATATACCAGATACCACAAAAACAACAGCCAGGCAAACGCAAACAGATACCATCCTGCGTTAAAGAAAAATACCGGCCACAGAAAATTTACAGCGAGCTGAATCCCGTATAAAGTCAGTGCCTTCTTTCTCTCTTCAGTTTTTGGTGTGATTGCAACCAGATAAGAAGCCGTTCCCATCATGGCAAACAGTCCGGTCCATACAACTGGAAACACCCATCCGGGAGGTGTAAGGGGCGGCTGTTTCAGTTTTTCAAATGTATTCATACTTCCCTGTGTAAGAAAACCTGAAACCGCTCCGACTCCCAGAGGTACAGCCAGGCAGGTAAGCAATGTCTTTGTTTTTTTCTTCAAAAAAATTCCTCCTGTTCTCATATTCACAGTCTAGTGTATGAAAAACAGGAGGATTTATTCATTTTTTAAAATCTACGTTTATCAGAGCTTATGTTTTTCTGCTTTAAAGAAATCTTTTGTTTCTTTTGCAACTACACCACTTAAGGCAAACAGCGCGATCATATTCGGAATTGCCATCAGACCATTAAAGATATCTGCGATAGTCCATACTGCACTTACTGTCATGTATGGTCCAATAAATACTGCAATGATGTATAACCAGCGGTATACGATGATTTTTTTCTTATGTCCGTTTGTCAGGTATTCGAGACAACGTTCACTGTAGTAATCCCATCCAAGAATCGTTGTGAATGCAAAGAATACAAGACAGAGCATCAATACAAATGCTGTAAACTTAGCCGGGAACGGAAGTCCATGCTGGAACGCATAAGTAGTAACCTGTACACCTTCAATTCCCTCTACCTGCCATGCACCTGTCAGGACAATGGAAAGACCTGTCATTGTACAGATAATGATCGTATCAATAAAAGTACCTGTCATGCTGACCAGACCCTGACGTACCGGCTCTTTTGTCTGAGCTGCTGCTGCTGCGATCGGTGCACTACCAAGACCAGCTTCGTTGGAGAAGATTCCTCGTGCAACACCTTTCTGCATTGCAACGATCATAGAACCAACCACACCACCGGTTACCGCACTCGGATTAAATGCTGCTTTGACAACTGTTACGATTGCTGCCGGAATTTCTGTAATATTACAGATGATTAATGTAATACTGAAGATAATATAGATCACTGCCATAAACGGAACGATGATCTGACTTACAGTTGCGATTCGTTTCAGTCCTCCGATCAGAATCGCAGCTACACAGAATGCAAGGATCAGAGAAGAAACAACAACTGCTACAGAATACTGGCCCAGGAATGGGATATTGATACAGTTTGTCTTGTCCGGGTCAAAGAAGTTCTGTACGGCACTGGAAATACCATTTACCTGGCTGAATGTACCGATACCGAAAAGTCCTACACAAACACCGAAGAATGCAAAGATCTTGCCAAGCCATTTCCATTTTGATCCCATACCTTTTTCGATATAATAGAATGGTCCACCAAGGCTGTGTCCATCTTCTGCAACCACACGGTATTTAACTGCCAGAAGACCTTCAGAAAATTTTGTTGCCATTCCAAAGAATGCTGCCACGATCATCCAGAAAAGTGCTCCCGGACCACCGGCACAGACTGCTGTTGCGACACCCACGATATTACCGGTACCGATCGTAGCACTCAATGCTGTACACAGTGCCGCAAAACTGGAGATCTCACCATCTCCCTCTTCTTCATTCTTGAACATCCATTTCAGCGCCAATGGAAGACGACGTACCTGAAGGAACCCAAGTCTGCTGGTAAGAAGAACGCCACCGGCTATGATCAATACCATAAGCGGTACGCCCCAGACCTTGTCATCCACTGCAACTAAAAAATTATTGATTGCTTCCCACATCTCAAAAAGTTCTCCTTACATATGTATTTTTCAGCATCATAAAAAGGGGAATAAAAAAATAAGAACCGTTCTCCGTTGAACTGCTAAGAATCAAGATAAATCAGACAATTAAAAAAGAATAAAAATAAAGAATAAACTTCAGGATGTAATTATCAAAAGCATCCTCTGTCCTTTTGCCTGAGAGATTCAAGACGCTTACGCGTCGCTTGCACCTTCGGCCCCTGTACTGAAACAGGCGTCTCCAGAGATACGATCCATTTACAGTTTCTGTCCGACAATTCGGATACCTGAGAGTTTTACTCCTTCGGTGGGCTTATACCTCTTTCCTGCAAACTTCACCTCGTTATTGCTGTTACTGCGTTATACTATAGTGCTAAATCAGAAAAAAGTCAAGATAGAAAAAAATATTCTTCCTTCTTGACTTTTTTTGGTGTTTTTTAAGTTTTTATTTCGGGCTGACAATCTTTCCAGCCACTGCACATGCTGCTGCAGTCTTTGGAGATGCCAGATAGATTTCTACTTTGGAAGTTCCCATACGTCCAAGGAAATTACGGTTATTTGTTGCTACAACACGCTCTCCATCTGTCAGAATACCACCTGCACGTCCACAGCACAGTCCACATCCCGGATGTGTGATCATTGCGCCTGCTTCTGCCAGCGTATCAAGAATACCAAGTTCAATTGCCTGTCTGTAGATCTTGCGGCTTGCCGGTGTCACGATCAGTTTTACATAATCAGCAACTTTCTTACCTTTCAGAACTTCAGCCGCTGCTGCCAGATCTTCCAGACGTCCATTTGTACAGGAGCCGATAAATACCTGATCGATCTCCGTTCCTTCCAGTGTGCTGACATCACGGATCTTATCCACCTGTGACGGGCATGCCATGACCGGAACAAAATCCTCCCCACGGTAAGTCATCGTCTTGAGATATGCAGCATCCCCATCCCCGACAAGACTCTTCTGAAAATCGTTCAGTTCAATCTCACAGTACTCTGCTGTCTTTTCATCTGGTGTGAAAAGTGCACATTTTGCCCCTGCCTCGATTGCCATGTTTGCGATGGTCATGCGGCTTGCAACGGACATATTTTTTACTGCACTGCCTGTAAATTCCAGTGCACGGTAAGTTGCACCGTCTGCGCCCAGATCACCGATCAGACGAAGAATTACATCTTTGGACATAACGTTCGCCGGAAGTTCTCCATCGATCACAACCTTGATCGTCTCCGGAACTTTGATCCACATGGTTCCTGTTCCAAGAATGCTTGCCATCTCTGTATATCCGATACCGGAAGAAAATGCACCGACGCATCCGTAAGTAGTTGTATGACTGTCTGTACCAAAGACAATATTACCCGGTTTGACATAACCAGCCTCTGTCATCAGCTGATGACAGATTCCATCGCTTCTGTGTACGTTTTTCATTCCGTATTTTTCTGCAAATGCATCTCCCACATGGAAATGTCTGGTATCGTCCAGCTGACTTGCCGGTACAAGGTGATCATAGATCAGAACAACTTTGTCCGGATCCCATAATTTCTTGAATCCCATCTCTTCAAACTTCTCTGCAACAAATGGAATAAAAATATCATGGATCATGACTCTGTCTACGTTAACGGTCACAATGTCGCCAGGTTTTACTGTATGCCCCACATTATTTCTGATAATCTTTTCAATAACTGTTTCGCCCATCTGCTCTTCCTCCTTAGTCCAGTCCGTTCAGTTTGCGCATGGCTTTTACAAGTCCGCCGGCCTGAATGATACTCATCAGGTTCTCCGGCAGGGAAGCGATCGGGTACTGTTTTCCATTATAGTCTACATGTTCGTTCATCACAACAGTTACGGTATCCCCCTCTTTGATATCATCGTGAAGATCCGGCTGCTCGATCAGCAGAAGTCCGTTGTTGATGGAGTTTCTGAAGAAAATTCTTGCAAATGATTTTGCAATGACACACTGGATTCCCAGTGCTTTGATAATCTCCGGTGCCTGTTCTCTGGAAGAACCGCAACCGAAGTTTTTGCCGGCAACAATGATGTCGCCTTTCTGGATCTGTCCAGCCAGTTCCGGACGGAGCGGGCTGAATCCATACTGTTTCATATCATCAATTGTCTTGAGTGCCAGATACTCGGTCGGGATGATGATGTCAGTATCGATATCATCGCCAAGTACCCACACTTTGCCTGTAAACTTTTCCATAATCTATGTTATCCTCTTCTCTTTCTCAGATTTCAGACGGCAGTGCGATCTTGCCTGCAACTGCAGATGCAGTAACAGTTGCTGCAGATCCAAGATATACTTTGGAGCTCGGATGACCTGCACGTCCTTTAAAGTTACGTGTTCCTGTGCTGATCAGGACTTCGTTCTCGCCGATAACGCCCTGGCAGCTTCCCCAGCATACACTGCAGTTTGGGTTCATAACGATCGCGCCAGCTTCCATGAAGATGTCGATCAGACCTTCTTTTAATGCCTGACGATAGATGGTCTGGCTTGCCGGAACAACGAGGAAACGTACTTTGTCTGATACTTTCTTTCCTTTGATGATCTCGGCGCCTACACGCAGATCTTCGATACGTCCGTTGTTGCATGATCCAAGGAAAGCTTCGTTGATTTCGATTCCGCATGCTTCCTCTGCCGGTACAACATTATCTACAAAATCCGGTTTTGCAACTACCGGACGGACTTTTGAAAGATCAAAGGTGTATTCTCTTATATATTTTGCATCCGGATCGCTGTGGAATACAGCTTTTGGCTCACGTCCATGTTCTTTGAGGTATTCCATTGCTTTTTCATCTGCTTCAAAGATACCTGTCTTTGCACCTGCCTCTACTGCCATGTTGCAGAGAGTCATACGATCACTGATGCTTAATGTTTTTGCGCCTTCTCCGGTGAATTCCATTACCTGATAGTTGCATCCGTTTGCACCAACTTCTCCAATGATGGTAAGGATCAGGTCACGGGCGGTAACACCTTTCGAAAGTTTACCGGTCAGATTGAATTTTACAGATTCCGGAACCAGTACCCAGGAAGTTCCTGTTACCATTCCATAAAGAAAGTCTGTACATCCGACACCGGTTCCGAATGCGCCAAGTGCACCATAAGAACAGGTATGGCTGTCTGCGCCAAAGATCAGTTCACCCGGACGAACATAATTCTCGATCATAACCTGATGGCAGACGCCTTTGCCTTCCCAGAAATCAATGTTATTTTCTTTTGCAAAGTCTCTCATTTTTTTCTGGGATGCTGCTGTTTTCGGACAGTCAGACGGTACGTTGTGGTCAACGATAAAAACAAGTTTTTTTGTATCTGCAATATGCGGATTTTTTAATTTATTATTATACATATCTACAGTCAGATGTGTGGTTCCGTCATTACTCATCAGACGGTCAAGCTGAACCGTATGGATATCACCAGGTTTAACACTATCCACACCGGCTGCTGCTGCGATGATTTTTTCTGCGATTGTCATTCCCATGGTTATTTCTCCTCCTTGTTCAGTGAAGCGATCAGTCCGCCCTGATTCAGAATCCCCTGCATATATTCCGGAAGTTTGGTACAGGTATAAGTCTTTCCGTTTGCAACTGCTGTACCATCAGACATATGAAGTTCCATGGTATCTCCGGTCTGTACATCATCCGGAAGATCTTTACAGACAATTGCCGGAAGCCCGATGTTGATCGCATTTCTGAAGAAAATTCTTGCAAAGGATTTGGCGATAACGGCCTGTACCCCAAGTGCTTTGAGTACGCCCGGTGCCTGTTCTCTGGAAGAACCGCAACCAAAGTTCTCACCGCCAACTACAAAATCTCCCGGTTTTACTTTCTTTGCAAAATCAGGATCTAATGATTCAAATGTATGACCCTTCATTTCATCCAGATTTGGCAGAAGCAGATACTGGGATGCGATGATCTGGTCTGTATCAAGGTCATTATGAAATTTAAAAATTGTACCTTTTTCCATAATAATAGTTCCTTTCTATGTATAACTATTCATTTTCTCTCTATTCTACCACAAATTTACGTAATAGCAAAATGTATATTTATAAGAATTTTGCATTAAAAACTCATTCGGATTTTTCCAGTAACTCATATGCAATACGCGGGCTTCCATCCGGCACATACACGATTCCACACCGTACAAAGCCATATTTTTCAAGTACATGCTGCATTACTTTATTATCCTCATGTGTATCTATTCGTAAATGCGGTATCTGTGCCTTACAGTAGTCCATGATCTTTTCCAGCACATTACGGACCGTTCCATCACTCGCAACACGGTGTACTGCAGCATACTCTGTATCCACCATCCAGCTGCCCTGTTCAATTTTCAGATAAACAGGATCCTCTCCTTCTATAAAAGCAAATACTGCATGGATTATTGCTTCATCTGCGACCGCATCTTCCAGTACATACAGATTTCCCTGAGAAATATCATCTTCCAGCAGTTCTTCCGGTCTGTCCCCTGCTCCCCACTGTGCGTGATTTCCGTTCTCCCGCATAAATTGTCTCGCTGTTTCATAAATCTCATAAATTCGCGGCAGATCCCCCTTTTCCGCTTTTCTGATCATATATGACATGTAGTTCCTCCTGAATCTTCCTTTTTACATTTTTATTATAATTAGTCGATGTTTTTCTGTAAAGTCAGCATTCAAATAAAAAAATGCTGCCGGATCTGCTCCTCTCCAGAGAAATCCGGCAACATTTTCAACTATATTTCAGTGATGATCATGATTTATTTTTCGCCTCTGCTATGTTTCAGTCGAAGTGCCCAGAAAGCAAGTACAACATCAGCAAACGCAAACAGGAACATCATTGCAGAGCCTGCAACCTTTGTCTCATCTGCAGTTTTTACACCATCTGTTTTCTGTGAACCAGATGCATTTCCTGCAGTATTTGTTCCATTAGAATTTGTTCCGTCAGAACCGGAAGCGCCGCCATTTCCACCATTATTTCCAGAATCCGCGTTTGTTACAGCCGGGGTCGGTGTATCTGTCGCATCCGGAGTTTCCGTTGCATTCGGCATTTCTGTTACCGCTGGTGTCGCAGTGGTATCCGGTGTTACACTTGGATTTGGTGCTTCGCTTGGCTTTGGTGCTCCGCTCGGATTTGGTACTTCACTTGGATTCGGGGCTTCGCTCGGTTTTGGTGCCTCACTTGGTTTCGGAGCTTCGCTTGGCTTTGGTGCTTCACTCGGTTTCGGAGCTTCGCTTGGCTTTGGTGCCTCACTTGGTTTCGGAGCTTCACTTGGCTTTGGTGCTTCACTCGGTTTCGGAGCTTCACTTGGCTTTGGTGCCTCACTTGGTTTCGGAGCTTCACTTGGTGCCGGAATCACATCACTTGCACTTCCAAAGCAGAAATCCATACCGGACCACGGAATCACAAATCCATGAGACCAGTATTCTCTTCCCCCAAGGCTCGGGCACATATTACTTTCATCCCAATAATTGAATGACGAAGTAAATGTCATTGTCTGTGTATATGTTTTTCCCGTTTCCGGATCTGTAAATGTCACATCTTTTGTAATAGATACTGTGTATTCAATCGGGCAGGCATATGTCCCTGTCGGAAAGACTCCTGCAATGTGGATCTGTCCCTGTCCCATAACGATTGCTCCCACATAATCCGGAGAAACTGTAATGTTTCCAAGATCTCCTTCATCAAAGACTACTGTCTGAGTTAAAGTTTTATCTCCAACCGTCAATGAAGCAGATGCCACTCTTGACAAGTCAATATGACTGACTGTACCTGAAACAGCAAGACCCGTTTCTTCTGCCGCTGTACCAGCCTCTTCTGCTGCAAGTACTTTTTCACTTTCTTCCGGTGTCTCCTCCGGGTCAATCGTATTCTCTGTTACATCTGTTTCTTCTGCATCTTTTTCAACATCTTCACTGCCAGCTTCTGATTCAGAATCCTCTGCTGTATCCTGTTCTTCAGAATCCGTTTCTTCCGAACTTTTTTCTTCGTCCGCTTTTGTTTCCTCTTCGTCAGTATTTTTTTCTTCAGAATCTGTATCTGTGCTTTCCTGTGCATTTTCGTCAGAAGCTGTGGTTTCCTGTTCCGTAGGATATTCGTCAGAAGCCATGGCAATGCTTGCGCCCTGCATGATCATTGTAGCACCAATAAGGCATACGGCAACCTTTTTCCATCCCAGCCATTTTCTATACATTTCTTTCTTCCTCCTCGTTTTCAGAGGCAGCACCCGGCTGCCCCTGACACATAAATGGATTTTATTTCTTATTTAACTTTAACCTTTGATGATCTGCTGCTCCAGGATGACCAGATTTTCCTGCCGTTTACGGCCTTGCAGCTGCGTACACGAACGTAATAATTCTTTTTGCCTGTAAGTCCCTTCAGAACAGTCTTTCCAATCTTATTATTCGTGATTGTTACAGTTTTTGTGGACTTACCTTTAAACTTATTACTCTGGCTGTACTGTACAACATACTTCGTTGCCTGTCTGTCACGTTTCCAGCTTACATTCAATGTTCCCTTTGCACCTTTTTTAACAGAAGGTTTTTTCAATGTCTTAAGCTTGATCGTAAAGGCTGCCTTGCCTGCGTATTTTGCAAATTTGCCCTTGCCTTTAACGATCACGGTTGCGTAGCCGACCTTTTTATTATTTTTATAAGTTACTTTATAATACTTGCTGCTTACTTTCTTTCTTCCGTTATACACAGTAACCTTTGGTTTTGCATTCTTTCCATTATATATATAAGATGTTTTGGAAAGTTTCAGTCGCAACTTTTTCGTATAAGTTGTAAAGTTGCTGATTAATTTAATATTTCCATTTGCATCTGTACTTACGGAAATATTATATCCTGCCGGAGTTCCAACTGCCTTGCCGGTATACTGAATTCGTTTTCCGGATGCATTTCTGTCAAAACCCGAAACGGTTGCTTTCCAGTTATTTGCTTCTGTCAGAGTTACTCTCTTGCCCGTTGTCCTTCCATTTGCATAGATTTCAACAACCAGCTGAGCCGGACGGGAATCCACCACATTATCCAGATCATTCCATGCATTCTGAACAGTCACATTCATTTTCTGTACATTATGCGTGTACTCTGCTTTATATCCCTCTAAAGCATTACCGGTTACTTTTACGGTATATCCGGAAACAGCATACGCGCTCACATTATAAGCAATTTCTTTTCCGGCTTTATATTTCGGAAGATTTGACCAGGTCTTTGTCCATTCTTTATTTGACTCAATAACTGCTTTGTCACCAAGTGCAGTTCCGTCTGCATAAAGCTGAACAAGTGTATCTGTCGGACGGATTCCATCCTGGTTATTTGCGTCATTCCATGATACTCTTGCGCTGACATTTACCACTGCCGGAATATGTTTATAAGTAAGTACAAGACCTTTTTCATCAAGAATATCTCCAGCTACAGAAACATCATATCCATCTGCCTCTGTACCTTTTACTTCATATTTGATTCTTGTTCCGTCTTTCTTCACATCTACAGATGCAAATTTTGCTGTCCAGTTGTTCTCTGCATTCAGAGTCACTTTGTTTCCTGTTGCTTCTCCGTTTGCATAAAGCTCTGCTTCTACTGCTTCGATACGCGCTCCATCCTGATTCTCTGCATCATCCCATGTTACAGAAACCGGAATCTCAACAGATGTTGACACGTGAGATGCTTTAAATACAAATCCACTTGCTGCATCACCGCTCGTTGTTACAGTATATTGATCTTCTTCTGTTGGAATGTCACTTACTTCTACTGTATAAGTAAGTGCTTTTCCGGCTTTTTTCTCCGGAAGATCTTCCCAGGTTTTCGTCCAGTTGCTGCCAGCATTCACAGTAATAGCATCACCAACATTTTCGCCATCTGCTTTCAGCTGGAAGCTTACAGACTTCGGACGGATTCCATCTTTATCATCTGCATCATCCCATGTTACAGATGCTGTGACGGATGTTTTTGCAATTTCATGTGTATAAGTAACAACAAATCCATCGTCTGCACTACCTGTTACTTTTGCAGTGTATTCTTCCGGGGCATCTGCTGTTACACGATATACAATATTTGTTCCTTCTTCATCTTCTGCAAGAAGCTGTTTCCATTCATATGTCCAATTGTTGTCTGCATTCAGTTCTACAGGTTCACCTGTCAGTTGACCATTTGCAGTCAACTGAACAGTTGTTTTTTCAGGACGACTGCCATCCTGATTGTCACTGTCATTCCATTCTGTTGTCAGAGAGACATTTCTACTTGGAACTACCGTAACCTGTACCGGATCAGATGTGACACCATTCCATGTTGCAGCTACACCAACGTTTCCTTTTTTAATACCTGTAACTCCACCTTTGTCATCTACAGTTGCAATTGCCGTATTGTAGCTCTGCCATGTGATTTCAGGATTTTCTACATATGCAGAACCATCCCATGCTTTTGCTTCAATCGTCGCTGTATCACCCTGTACTACGCTCAGCTTATCTGCCGGAGTAAGAACCAGTCTTGCGTCAGATGTTACTTCTACATTGCAAGTTGCTGTAGGCTCAAACGGATAGCACTTAATCGTAATTGTCGTTTTTCCAGGAGAAACAGCAGTAAGGTGCAGTAATCTTCCATTTTTCTCATCTGCTTCTGCTGTAACAATGCTGGTGTCTCCATCAACCATTTCAAGTTTGGAAAGCTTCGGATTGCTCTTATTAGCCCAGTAATCGCTTCCCAGTTCTGTTCCATCTGCTTTAATATAAGTACCCATGATGGTTGCTGTATCAGCTTCACCCATCTTCATAGATACGGAAGATTTATCCAGATACAGTCCGGCTTCACCATTAACTTTAATTGCAATGGTCTGCCATACACCACAAAGTTGTTTATTTCCAGCTGCCACATAATATTTATGACTCAGATAGATATATCCACTGCCAGGAGTCCTTCCTGTAACACTTACTTTGGCACCTTCAGTACTTACAATATCAATGTTATCTTTACCGTTTCCATAGAACTGAGCATTCAGACTTCCATGACCATTTTCATGATAACCGATCTTCCATGTATCTGTAACGTCTTCACCTTTACTGTTTGTCTTGCTTTCACCTTTCGTTCCTGCAATTTCTACCGGATCGCCGTTTACAACAACATTCTGATTTTCGGTTACGTTTACTGTGATATCTTTTACTTTTATTCCTTTGTATCTTACTGTTACCGTTGTACTTGCTGTTGTTTTACCTTCTGCAAGATTGCAGGCAGTAATAACACCAGCAGAATCTACAGTTGCAACAGTTTCATCGTTGGATTTCCAAGTTACATCAGAGGACGGATTATATCCTTCTCCAGTAGAACCTTTGGAATATTTCCCCATATTCTGAATTGTCCATACGATTTCCTGTTTACTTCCCTGAGGCATAGTTACTTCATTCTGCGCGTCAGATAAATACAGACCATCGTATACAACATTTACAGTTGCACTGTTTGTATAAGTCTTTCCATTGTCAGCCGTCCATGATGCCTTTACAGTTGTTGTACCATATCCAACACCAGTGATCTTGCCGCCATCTACTGTTGCAATTTCAGGATTTTCACTTTCCCATTTAATATCAGCATTTCTTACTGTAGAACCGTTATAAGTTGCAGTTGCCTTAATGGTATCCGTTCCATCTTTTTTAATTTTGGACTCTACTTTATCAAAAGCAAGACTTCCTGCACCTTTAACAATAATCTTTACAGTGTCCTTATTCACACTGCTGTCACCATACTGTGCAGTTACTGTTGTTTCTCCTGCTGCTTTTGCTTTTACAACACCATCTGAGTCAACAGATGCAACTGTCGGGTTATCAACAGTCCATGTGATCGGTTCTGTTGCTTCTCCCTCTCCGGTTGCGTCAATTACTTTATAATTAATTTTTTTGGTAATGGACTCATCATCCAGAGACATTTCAATTGTGTTTGTTCCATCTGCGGCCTTCTCATCAATATAGAAACCACATACAATAACTTTAATGTCCTTCGTGATCGGATCGCCAACTGCATCTCCGTTTTCATCTACCGGCTGATATGAAGCTGTTAACGTTGCAGTACCTGCTTTAAGAGCGTTAAGCTGTACAGAATACTTATCCTGCTTATACTTCTTCACAACAGTCTCATCACTGCTTGTATATTGAACATTCTGATAATAAGTAGCACTGTCAACTTTCTGCTGATTGCTAATACAGTAACTGTACATATTAAGATAATTTGAAGTTCCGGTTGCCTTATTAAATACTACATTACCATCAACAACGGATCCCTTATCGCTAACACTCGTTATATAAATACCATCCGGCGGCATTACGCATGGGCGTAAGAATTTATCAGACATGCTGTCCGACGGTGAAGGTGTATACGTTGTATTATCTGACTGTTGTGGAGTCCGTCCCACCATTTCGCCAAAGTTGATACAGAACCTATGCGTGATTATTCCAGTATCAGTCCATACTTTCCAGCTTGCCTGAGCTGTTTCCAGACCATCTCCGGAAGCATTATAGTTAATTTCTGATGTTCTTCCCCATAAGCTCGCCACATTTGTAGATGTCGCCTTTGTTGTCAGATATGGAGTTGTCGCTGTTCCTTCCAGTGTAAAAGTATCTCCGATATTTACCTGCTCTGCTGCTTTTGTAACAGTAACAGTAAAAGTGTTTGTCACTGTTTTTACTTTATCTTTGTATGACGTACCTGGTATAAATGTAGATCTGATTGTTGTTGTACCTTCACTGACACCTTGAACCCACATACCTGTAGTATATGGACCATAACTGGAGCCTGAAACAACCTTTGCAATGCTTTCATCATCGCTGGACCATTCAACACTATAAATCGAACTGCTATGATTACCACTGACTTTTGACCAGCTAGCTTTTTTATAGTCTGTATATTTGGAGGATGTAGAAGTATATAAAGCATGATACATCATTCCTCTTTTGTCGCCGACTTTAAGAGTCAAACTGCTTCCATTTGCTGGATATGTTCCTATTGCATACCTAACATATCCATCTTTATCATACAGACGTGAATAGCTGTACTGCTGTCCTCCGGCAATATCAATATTTCCTATATCAACTTTAAGATCATCCGTTTCATCCTGTGCATCTGCACCATCAGAAAATGCTGCAACATCATTTCCGTCAGAGAACGCATCTACTCCGGCTTCATCTTCCTGCTCTTCTTCTACAGTTACATCTGAATCCATATCTTCGTCGCTGTCTTCAGACACTTCTACATCTGCTGATGTATCTTCATCTTCAGTAATTTCCAGGTCACTTTCTGCACTGGCATCTTCATCAGAACTTTCATCTGAAACGACCGCCTCCGGTTCGCTGGAAAAATCATCTGCATAAACAACCATACAGCCCTGAACCATAAGGGCTACAACCAGCATCCATGCCAGTGTGCGCTTCAGACCTGAGTGTAATTTTTTACTCATTCCTTTTCTCCTTCTTTCTTATTTAAATTTACAGTTCCATCTGTTTTCTGTTTACAGAACCTGATTTATTCTGCAATTGAACTCTTTTTCTTCAATTCCTTCGACAATTCAATACGATTTGTCTTAAAATGGAAGAATGGTCTTTCATCAATTGCCAATATTTCAACTGGAAACATATACGGTTCCAGACAAAACTGTACAGCCTCAGTAATGTCCTCTACGGAGTATCCGTCTTCAAGGACAACATAAAGATACGGAACAAAATATCCATCATGATCCTCATCTTCAATCAAAACAAAAAATTCATCTTTGATGCCTTTGATTTTTGCATCTGCAAGTCGATTTTCCATTGGAAGAACTGCAAGTTCTCCCCCGCCAAACCGATGTGCAGCTCCACGATTTAATACATAGAACACTCCATCTTCATCTACATATCCGATGTCTCCGGTATGCAGCCAGATTTTTCCATCTGCATGCGTCTGAAGTGTTTTGGCCGTTGCACTCCTACGATCATAGCCCAGCATATTTCCCGGTCCTGATGTACAAATCTCACCCATTTCGTTATATCCAAGTTCTTCCTGCGTTCCCGGCTTGAATACTCCCATATCATTCAATGGCATTGGTACACCAACATTTCCGTTATGAATTGCTTTAGGTGCCATCTGAAATGTCAGATTAGAGTCGCCTTCGCTACTTCCATATCCAACCGTAAAACGTGCTTTGCAGTTGTGTTTCTCAAGGAAACTCTGCACGCGGTCAAGCTGATTATTATTTACCGCCTCACATCCGGCACCTGCTGCCAGAAGATGTGACATATCATAATCATCCGGAACTCGTCCATTTCGCATGATCATTTCAATAAACATCGGAATCATCGGCCATCCATTCGGACGATAACGCATCATTTCCAAATCAACATCCTCCGGATCCACAAATGGATCCATGATCAGAAGTTTATTGGAAGATAATGGAAGCAATACCATCGAAACGACAACTGCAACCAATGCTGGCGGCAGACAGGTGACCATCCAGGTTGGACGAAAATCATCTGAACCACCATAAAAATTCATCTGACAGATAGTTCCAAGAATACTGTTTGCACAGTGGATCACTTGCTTGGATGGTCCGGTTGAACCACTTGTGTACGCACGAAACAGTGGTCTTGAAAGATCTTTTTCCACTTCTACTTTACCCACGTAATATTCACCTAAACTGAGGAACTTATCCCAATTCATAATGCAGTCACCTGCAGCTGTAACCCGCGGATAATATTCATCCAGTGATGCCTTTATGTAATCCGGAAGTGTCTTCGGATCCCCGTAATACATCGGGTCAAGAAGAATAATTTTCTTCACTCCTGCATTCTCGCAATAAGCTTTCATCTCTTTCTTAGAAAGAAAATCATGCGCGAAAATTGCTTTTGCATCCGCTTTACTGACAGCCTCTACATTCTCCAGAAGTGTGTTATCTCTGCAAAGCAGGGATGCTCCAATTTTTTCTGCTGCCAGTAAGAGATAGATAAAGTTCGGTACAAGTCGGAAAAATACCGGTATCTGATCTCCTTCACCAAATCCCATTGCCTTTAACGATTTTGCACACTTTTCTGATTCTTCAAAAACCGTTTTCCAGGTGATATCCTCTCCATAATAATGGATTGCAGCCACATCCATTCCCGGACAATGGCGTTCCAGATATTCCCACACAGTACAATCCGGCTTCTGGATCATCCGCAGCATCATTTCCGGATAATATTGCATCCAGCGCCGCTCCTCGCTCGGCTTCTTATCACAATTCACTCTCACACCCTCCTTATATTTTTCTTTCTCCTCAAAACGCAAGTCGCATTAAAGCTACTTATACATTTTTAGATTCTACTATCTAATGAGTGTACTTACTTCCTACTAAAGTATGAGGTTTTCGTCGGTTATTTTCGAAATTCAAAAAGGGTCTGGCATTGTTCGCCAGACCCTTTGGGGTTAAGTCCTATCTTATTTTACTTTCAGACCTTTTTTGTTGTATCCGCTGTAGATATTTTTCTTTCCTACCGTGCGGTAAGCTCTTACTGTATAAGTATACTTCTTACCTTTAGATAACTTCTTGTCTGTGAAGGAAGTTATATTTCCTTTGGTAATTTTCTTGACAATCTGCCATCTTCCGTTGTTTGTCTTGCGGTAAACAACATATCCACTTGCTCCGTTAACTTTCTTCCAGGAAAGAGTTGCCTTCTTTGCAGAAGTTCTCTTTGCTTTACGAAGTGACGGTGCACTTAAGGCAGCTTTGCCTGTTATACCTTTCTTGTCATAAGAACTCCAAACTGTACCAGATTTGGTATTCTTGTATGCTTTTACCGTATAAGTATAGCTCTTACCTGTTTCCAGTTTCTTGTGAACATAGGTTGTACTCTTGGTATTTCCAAGTGCTTTCCACTGTCCGTTGACTTTTACATATACACGGTATCCATTAGCACCGTTCACCTTACTCCAGTTCAGTTTCAGAGCATTGCATCCTGCGGAAACGACCTTTCCAAGCTTCGGTGTTGCGAGCTTGATCTGCTGAACTGGTTTCTGGGTTGGTGCAGCGGTTGCAGTTACGGTCGGTGTTGGAGTAGCGGTTGGCTGCTCTGGATCTTTCAGTCCTGCTGCATACAATGCTGATACAACACTGTCTACAGAAAGCGGCTGAAGAGCATTTGGATCGTCACATACTTTCAGTTTCGTAACAGAAAGAATATGATCTCCTGTATTTTGGATTGTAATTGTCTGCACACCTTCTACACCTTTGTTCTTAATTGTATAGAACATATCCGTTGTAGAAACTTCTTTAGTTCCTATTTTGGTAATTGAACAGGTCGTATTTCCATTTACACCCTTTAATCCCAGCTGAACTTCTCTTGCTGTTTCAAATGACAATGTAAGTGAAGCATTTTTCGCAAGGTATACTTCATTTTTAGGTCCATTTTCATAAAGTGCTTTCTGGTCAGCTGCACTAAACTGATCGTTGACTGTAATCATCGCACTTGCGACTGTACCATCATTTGTCAGATCTTTATATACCTGTTCTCCTACAGCATAAACTTTTCTTCCATCTGTACCATATTTACTTGCATCAACAACTGTTCCAAACTGTAAATCTCTTACTTCCAGGAATGACGGACTATCTTCATCATCTTTCTTATAAACGCTGCTATCGCTCAGTGTATTGTACACTTTAAATCCATCCAGTTTGACTTCCTTCGCATTCATAGAATGAGTAATTGTTACTGTATAAGTACCATGAGTCAAATCCGTTACTGAAAATACAGGAACATTATAGCCACTGGTTACATCCTGAATTTGGTTGCCAAACATCTTCGTATCGACAATCGCTAGCTGCTGCGTAGCATTTGTTGAACTATCAGCAATTTTGATCGTCAAAGATCCCGTATCCGTTGTTGTATTTGCATAAATATCTACACCTGTTCCGGTGAACGTAAAGGTTGCCTTGTCACCTTTTGCCTTGCTGCTTGCTTCAGTATTATTGGATGCTGTAGTAGCAGATGCATATGCTCCATCATAGCCATAATTATTGGTATCTTCACCTAAGATTGCAGTATTCTGAGATGAAATTCCTTTGGAAGCACCAGAAAATCCTCCATTCGTTTCCGCAAATCCTTCTTCATAATAGACAGTTGATGCAGGATAAATATTAATAATATGTGCTGCATGTGTAGTTTCTGTAGTTCCATCTTCTTTAGTTACAGTTCCTTCCAACTCTAATGTCAGCTTCTCAGCACCCTGCATTATTTCTGTTGGTGTGTATGTCAGGACATGATTATTTGTATCTGGTTCTATTTTTCCATATTTAGCGCCTGATATTTTATATGTGTCCCAAGTTGTATCTTTTAAGCCTAAGACTTCCGCGCTAATTTCTAATGGCAAACCATAATCTACTACAAATGAATGTGAATTATCAAATTTATAGTAAATATATACGTCTTTTCCATCTCCACTTCGTGAAGCCCCCGTACATTCATACGTACTATAACGATAGTGAGCTCCAATTTCTGTCATCTGAGCCAGATCAGATTGTACAGTCTGCGTTAAACCTGTAATATTTTGTACTGTATTATTTATCAGCTTCTTATTTGCTTCATCCCATGCAAAATTTTCATCAAATAATATGCCGCTTTTTACACCGATACTATATGCATAAAATTCATTATTTGTACTTCCATCTGTCTGATCAATATAATGAACTCTTAAAGAGTCTTTTGTAACTTTTGCCCGAACATATACACGAATCAAAATAGATTCATAGTTTTCATCCCACATCAGATTATTATAAACCCCTGTTGTTGTCGGAACTTTGGCATTATTATGAATAATCACTTCACCATCTGCTGTTTTCTGGTCGGTGTTTTCATCCCATACTGTCATTTCATTATTATCCCAATCAAATGAAGAAACGGTATAGCTTCCCCACGTTTCCCCAGAACCACTCATTTCTCCAGTTTCTGCACTTACTTTATAAATTTCATAATCTGCCGTTTCATCCAACATTATTGTTCCAATTCCACGTGCAGGACTCCAATATCCGTAACAAAGAGTTTTTGATTTTAATGCATTGGCATCTGTTCCATTCGGATTTATTGTTCCGTCTTCATATACTACCTGATATGAAATTGTATTTACACTACTCGTGTCAAGATAATCTCCTGATGTGGAGCCATCACCTTTCTTTCCCCAGTCAGCTGCATATGATTCAACCTCATCTGTAACCTTGATATATTCTCGATAATATGCAACTAACTGATTCCGGTTTTCTACAGATACCCACTCATTATTATCCGTATATACCTGCCAAGAGCCATTAAAATATCTTACTTTCGTATATCCAATTCCGTTAGTAGTCTCATCATCCCCTGCATCTCTTGTTTGTTGCTCAGTTTTTGATGTACTATCATTAACAAGTGTTTTGTCTAACAGCCTGCATCGCCAATAATAAACAGTTCTACCATCTTTTATCAATTCTTCTGGTATTACTTCTTTTACTCCAATTCCAGTTTCTCCATACGCTGTTTGCGCATCCACCGAATATGTGTTGGCATTATTATAACTTAAAGAAGCATTTGTAATCCAATATTCAATTTCCAGTGGAGTAACTTTACTTAAATCCTCTGCTGTAACATTATATTCATAGGTGTAAACAGCATACGTAACATTATCTGCAGTCGTCACTGTTGCAACAACAGTCGCTGTTCCTTCTGTTGTTCCGGCAGTTACTGTTCCATCTTCACTTACATTGACTGCATTACCAGATGTAACTGCATAACCTACAGAGCCACCTTCCGGTACATCAATGCTAAGTTGCTCGCTCTGATTAAAATATAAATTTTTATTTTCTGTTACTTCTTTCGGACTGACAATAATCGTATACTCTATATTTCCAACCTTATAATAAGTTTTTCCAGGCATCAAACCTTCAAAAGTGATTGTTGTGGTGGCTGGGGTTGGATCCGTGTCATTACATTGTTCCAATTGAACAGTAGAATTCCAAGATGTCATAGAATCACCAATTTGTTGAACATTATTGGAAGAATCATTCTCAGAATATCCATAATAGTAGTAGTAAGTTCTATTTGATCTTTGATATTTATATTTTACATATACTGGATAATGATTTCCCTCTACTTCATAATAGTAATCTGTCCTTGTCCACGATGTACGAGTAGCCAGATCACTTATTGCTACAGAAACTGGCTCATACAAAATCCCCTCTGTTGCATCAGCCCCAACTACCGTAACTTTTGCTATGCCAGAATCATAATTTTTCTTATCAACCTTATCTGCATTATTAACTCCCGCCTGTATTCTGGTGGCTTTCTTGCCAACTTCGAGCTTTATTTCATTATTCTCTGTATCTTCACTATTGCCACCATCATTAACAGTAAACTCCTGTGTATGCTGAATTCCAGTCGCAGTCTCTGCTGTGACTGTTGCTTTTCCAGTTCCAACTACCATTGCCGTTACACTGTTTCCAATAACAGAATCTGTCAGTGCATGGGTGCTTACTGCAGTTTCACCTGCATTTTCTGTCAACATGATGACATTCTTATTACTTGTTGTCCAACACACTTCTGTATCATCAGACAAAGCCAGCACCGCTGTACTGCCGGCATTCTCCAGAGTTCCATTTACTGTAATCGCTGGAACTGTTTCATCTGCTACCTGAACATTTTCATGTGCTTTTCTTACATCTGTATTCGGAAGTGTAGAGCCAAAATTCGAAATAACGCCCGCTACTTCACTTGCTACAGCAGCATCTGTTTCTGCCCGTGGATAGTCACTCCATATACAGAACATTGCACCTGCCGGATTATCTACTGTACCGCCCTGGAAAGATTTTACATTAAATTCTGATGCCTTTGATTCTGTAACTTTATTTCCTCCAACAATCCAATACCAATCACCGTGTGTATTCACCATATTAAAGCCTTGCTCACTCAGCCATGAAGCCGATGCAACATCATATCCAGGCCATCCTGCAGACCAGTAACATACAACAATATTTTTATTAATTTTTCCATATTCGGTCTTCTGATTATAATAAATTCCATCATTAAATGCCATCGGTGTCATACCGGCATTTTTAATCATTTTTGCAACTGTATTTAAATAAGTAATATATGCCTTATATCCTTCTCCACTTCCAGATTGTAAATCAGAAAAATGTGGTCCATTCAAATCGTTGCCATATTCATCTGCACCCATATTAAACATCGTGCAGCCCTTGCTTGCAAACCAGCTGATATACTTCTGCAGAAGTGCCTGTGTAAATGCTGTTGCAGCCGCATTTGTGACATCGATGGTACGTTTTGAAGAACTATATGCACAATTTGTGCCTGTCAAGGTTGTTGCCGCATTCAAAATTGCATCCATATGTCCAGGGCTATTGATCAGTGGAATAATCTCAACGCCATTGCTTGCAGCATGCTTCATGATTAATTCCATATCGTGTTCCGTCAGTTCGTCTATATCAAAATTACTATAAGCTTCATTGCCCTTATGAATTGCTTTTGTAACAGCATAACTGGAATATTTCGTACCATTTACTTCCAGTGACATATCTTTCAGCAGAAAACGGAGTCCATCATTTCCAACTCCAAGCATAACGTAATGCATTCCTGCTGCAGAAGCACTGTCGATAATGCTCTCCAAACTATCTACACTATAATATTTTCGTCCACAGTCTACCATTACAATAGAATAATTATATCCATCTAATGTATCACCAACATCTACTACACTCTCATCATCAGAGAAAACTTCCTCGGCATCATCTGAAGTAAATTCATCTTCCTCGGATTCTGCTATCTGTTCTTCCTCATCTTCCTCCACAGTCACATCAGCATCGTCTGTTGATGTATCTTCGTCAACTTCTATATCTGCATCTGTTTCAGTATCTTCTGAAGCCTCTGCTGTCACAGTTGCATCATCGTCAAAGTCAACATCCGCGCCATACGCAGTAAGAGGAATCATCGTTGATAACATACATATTGTCATGATCACGGACAATATCTGTTTTACTTTGCTTTTCATAGTCGTCCTCCTTAAATCACTTAAATAAAATCTATATAAAAACTGCAATCTCTCACGATTTCCTGCAGTTATTATCCATCTCTGGATATAAGTTCTTTATCTGCCAATTTCTTCATCGCATCTATCATCTTACATAGATATTTCGGAACTTCTGAAGTCATTCCTGTTTCTGCATATGCCATAGCTGCACAGGAATGACACATACTCTGATTCGGACATTTCTCACATACGCTGGAAGTATGTAATTTTGAACTTACTTCTAGCAGATTTTTCCATGCTTCTGTAAAGTCAAGTTCCTGCATATCTACTTTAGGTTCCGGCATCATTCCACATGGTGTCATATATCCATCCCAGGTTATCCAGAAAGTAGAAGTTCCTGCCCTGCAACGTATCCTTCCATCTTTCATGTCCACACAGTTCTCATCCAACCCCAAAGGAATAATCATTTTCTTTTGAATATTCTCCAGGAATTCCACATATGCATCCTCACCTTTCTGGTATCGATAACGCTGCATATGATACCAGGCTGCATCCTCCGGCAAGAATCTGTCATTTTTTCCAGTCATGTCTGCATTACGTCTCACAGGTGGATACATATAAGTAGATACTGTCAGCTGAACTTTTTTTTCTTTTGCAAACTCTACCATTTCCTGAAGGTCCGAAGCATTATATGGTGTCAAAGAGCAGTTAAGCTTCACATTCAGTCCAGCTTCTTTCATCTTAATGATTGCATTTTTTACTCTGCTGCAAACATTTCTGGCATGACACAGAGCTTCATATGTCTCATCCGTTGCACCGTATAATGTAATATTTACTCGGTATGGTGGCCTCGTTTTCCATTTTTCTAGCACTTCTTCATTGATCAAAGAACCATTTGTATTCACCGACAATAGCAGTCCCATTTCGTACAATGCATCATACAGTTTCCAGAAACCAGGCCACAAAAGTGGCTCGCCGCCTGTAAGAAGCAAATACAACATACCTTCATCTCTGGCTTCTTTTCCAATTTGAATCCACTGTTCCAGAGTAACCATTTTCCGATCATGCATTGCAACTTCTTTTTGCGTTTTACGTACATAACACATCCGACAGGAAAAATTGCATACTGGTGAAAGTTCAAATGTTCCGTTTAACGGAATCTTCTCCATATCCGCTTTTTGATATAACTTTTCTGTCAGTGGTGCTACTACATGTCTCTCAGGAAAATTCATCATATAACTTCCTTTTGTAATTCTTTTTTTACGATTTCTACCGAATCATGGTCAGCTCTGTTTATCAGTCTGTACACTGGAATTTCCTGTACAAGTATCATAATCAGATTCAACAGCTTTTCCACATATTCTTTATTCCATGTATAAACAGTGCTGTTTGCATAAATTCTTTTTACAGCTTCTGTAATACTTACTCTCTGCAACGATGTCTGAGTCCCCTGTTCCAGCAAAATAATGGTTTTTATCGGTATACATTCATTAATATAACATTCCGATGATCCTGCATATGGAGAACCACATCCCAGCCATCCCTTATCACTTTTATACAAGATTGGCCGATCTCCATTGATCTGACGTGCCTGCTCCCATTTCATCCAGAGCTCTGCCTGTGTCGTTTTTCCGGCCCCTGAAACTCCTGAAAAAAGAATTCCGCCATATGCTGTATCAATCAGAGAGGCATGTAAAATCATTCTCTTTTTCCAGAGTAGTATCTGTTCCCATCCAGAATGAAAAAAGCTGTTATTCATATCATCAAAATACTCTTCATTTCCTTTCAAATAGAATATTTTGACATGTTCTTCAAATGGCAACATTCTGGAATAAGCATACACAAATCCGGCTTTTTTCGCGTCTTTAAAGATTCGAATGATATCTCCATTTTCTTTCTGAATAACATCATACTCTATGCCTGTATAGAGAAATTCACCATATAAATCCGGCAGCTTTGCACAACTTACATATTCAATCACGTAATCCGAAATTTGATAATTTCTTAAAAATGGCTGAAAATTTTTTGTTATTTTTACTTTATTTTCGGATAGAATCAGACCATTAAGCCCGGCAAAAGAAAACCCAGTAGTTTTCATCAGGATACAAACATAGACGGAACAGAAGAACCATTTGTATAACAATATATACTTGTTTTAAAATCACAAGGCCCTACCTGAAGGAATCCACCTTTACAATCAGCTCCATCATCTGGAAAATTATCCTTCTCAATTTTGCAGGAATTTGGGTCTCCTGAAGCTAATTTATAATCACAAACCGCCACATTCTGGCTCAGTTCAAACCGCTCCATATACACCTGCGGTTTCTCATACACTTTTTTCATTATATTTCATTCTCTCCTTTCACATCGTTATATTTGATGTTTTCTACCTGACGCACGCCACATACTTTGTCATTTTTTAGCTCATCCAGAAACTGCTGAATATACAAAATCTCATCATGTCGATTCTCACCGATTGCCTGTTCTTTTTCCAAATCTGACAGATTTTTGAGCAGGATATCCTTGACATTTTGAACTGCCTGTCCATATCCAATAAACCCTTTGTACAGGCGTCGGCATGCTTCATTTTCGGACATATAAAACGCCTCTGCATACAGTTTGTGAAGCATGAATGTCTTTCGATTTCCATTCTTCCACAATGCAATATATCTGGTTCCTTTTCTTGTTTTCGATGACACAACGACATGTGTCGTTACCTTACGTCCGTCTATTCCTTTACCTTCTACACGGCGTACCACTGCATTCTCATTAATTTCATACAGCCCCTCATAGTCTTTAATGTCTCTCCACATAGTTTTTCACCTCTAATATCCGGAGGTGTTGCATCTAACACTCCTGTTTTTTACTATTCACGCTTTCTCTAGTATGTGATACTAACTACTTCCGCATCCCCAAGAATGCTCTCAGATGTATCTACGGTTGTTGTTTCTCCTGCTGCCAGTCCGGCAACCTCTGTCTCACTGCTGATACCGCCAAAATACATATCGTCCATCACGCAATGATACTTTATCTTCAGATTTGCTAGTACATCACCGGAAATATTTTCCAGCAGGACGCCATTATCATCTGATGTGATTTTTACATCCGTTTCTTTTAGTCCTGCATCAGAAGAATATGTTGTCGTTGCATCGATCAATGCAACTCCGGTTTTTCCATCATACGCTGTGTTTGCTGTATCAAATGCCATCACAGACTTACCAGCCGGAATGTCTTCTACTTCAAAAGAAAATGCAGTTCCATCTGTCAATTCAACAGAAATTTCTGCTTTTTCCAGATACTGATCAGAATTATTTTTCAGCTGTAACGATGCAACATCTTCGCATTCTTCATTCTGTGCATCCAGATTAATACCGGAATACTGAAATAATGAATCTATCTGAATCTTATCATCATCCAGGAGATATGGAAATTCCAATCCTGTATCCGTTTCCTCTGAAGGTTCTGTTTCTTCCTCTTCCTCATTTGTTTCTGCTGTCTGTACATCATCAACAGTCTCATTTTCATCAGTCTGCTCCGTGGAAGGTTCCTGCTCATGTCCACCTTGATTTATCGCAATCACAATTCCCAGAAGAACCACGATCACAACAATCAATAGGATCCACAGCCTGTTTTTTTTCCTGCCATGTCCACTTTGCCTGTCGCTCACTCTCATCCCTCCCTGCATGAATTTATATTTATACAGCTATAAATTTTACTCTTTCAGGTCTTGCTCTCCCACCAACTAAAGTATGAGTTTTTTTGTCTGTTATTTTAAAATTCCCATTTCTTTTCCCTTGATAGTTGCCTGCATCCGGTTCTTCACTCCAAGTTTCCTGTAAAGGCTGTAAATATGACTTTTTACAGTAGAAAGTTTGAGGTTCAGCTCTTCGCAGATTTCCACATTTGACCTGCCTTTTCCAATTAATGTGAGAATAACTGTTTCCATCATTGTCAGATGTTCTTCCGGTGTTTTCTGAACACTTTCCGGTGCCGAAGAACACTGTTTTTTTGCCATTCGGAGAATCAGTTCCAGATAATCCTCCTTCGGCATTCGACGCACATTTCCATAGTTATATTTCTTTTTACGGTGCCATCCTTCCGGTGAATTTTGCTTCATCCACTCCACATAAGCACTCAGAACTTCTTTTCCACCTTTTCCATATTCTGTATAAAAAAGGACATACCTTGCATTCTCACTATAAAGAAATGACTCGATCACATAACGAAGCGCTTGTCCGTGACTGCCTTTTTCCCAGGTACATACTGCCTGTTCAAAAAGGACTTCTGCGAGAAATCGATTTCTGTGATACAACTTCAAAAAAGGAATCAGTTTTTCAAAAATTTTCTCCGCTTTTTCATACTGGCGCATCTTCAGATAGGCTTTTCCATACTGTAAGAATCTACCGTAATTTTGCTCATTTACATCTAATGCAAGTTCTTCTTCACTGTCTCGAAGCACCTGAGACACCTCACATTTTTCAAATGTTTCACACTTTTCCTGGTTAATTTCAATGTAATATTCCTTCCGTGCCCTCCGATACCATTCCATTGCCTGTTCATCCAGGCTTTCCTTCCAGATACGCATTTTATTGTTTTCTTCTTTACGAGGACAGGAAAAAAGCTCTGACAGATCCCGCAAACCACAGAGATAGGAATCCGAGCCGCCGAGTATGTTGTATAAAGATATGCTGACATCTGTCTTCTCATTTTTTTCAAGAAGTTTCAGCCATAGATCAAGTGGAAGATTCGGTCTTGCATACAATAAATTCAGATAAATTTCTTTTACTTTGAAGTCATTCGTCTGATCCAGTTGTTTTTCAAGTCTCCGTATTTCCCGATCCATTCCGTCTATATCCTGTCGAAAACAACACTGCATTCCTCGCAGGAAACAAAGTTCCGGAAGATTTTCCTTCCATTCTCCAAAATCTTCAACTCCCATATTTATGTAAGGTAGTTTTGCATAATTACGGATTGCAAACTCCTTAAATATGGTCTGATCTTCTGACTTTTTTATGCATAAAAATGCTTCTTTTATAAAATCATTTGACTCATACCACCCTCCAACAAGCATCCAGAATTTTTTCTCCGGCACTTGTTCGCAGAACGATTTCTTAAACAGTATTGCCGTACTGTATCTTTCTTTTTCGCTCTCTGTCAAAAAACCTTTTCTGATAAGATTTTCAATAATTTCCGTGCTGCCCGGTATATTCCATATATCTCCACACATCTTCTTACTGATCCATGGACACCAGGTACCAATCTCCAGAAAATCCTTTTCCAGTTTTGACAACGTTCCCAGAATATCTGATTCAATGTATTCTGCTATCTCATAGCATTCCCGTACTTCTGCAACTGCTATTTTCTCTCCAGTTTCTTCTCTCCGATCAAGTATCCGCATCATCAGACTGACACACCCCGGCCAGCCTCCTGTCTCCTGATATACTTCTTTTGCTCTCACCGAAAGCTGCTTTTCTGCCCTCATTTGTTCTATTTCATTTATAGAAAAAAGAAGATCTTTCTGCGTAACCATATACATTTTTTCTTTCCATAATAATTCCAGAAACTTTCTGTGCGGTTTTTCTCTGCTGACAAAAATGCATCTGTTTTTATCCTGAAGCCTCTGTACAAAGTCAACCAGAGTTGTTGCTTTTATCTCAGATAAAGGCTGATTCATATCTTCACAGATCACCCAGATTGTTTCCTGTTCCATACGTTTTCGTATCTGAGACAGTTTCCTGATAAAAGTTCCATCGTCACGTTCCTTGTCCATAAAAAAGAGGGCAAAATTGATATCTTTTTGTTTCTCCAGAAACATTTTGACTGCAACTGTCTTTCCGGATGCCGCTGCTCCTTCTATAAAAATAGAAGGGAACATTTTTATCCCCTTCTCCAATTCATATGTTTTATCTATACAATTATCTTTCGTAAAAAAAAATGCTTTATCTGCTCTCTGTACTGTCATCTTCTGTAAGGATTCCTCCATCAATCAGTTTATCCAGAAAATCCCGAATATCCTCTTTGGCAACTTCTTCATCTACATCATATTCTTCCATGATGCCCTTCAAAAGAGCATCAAAAGTCACCTCATTCTGGAGCATTTTCCAGAGTTCCATGCCAATCTCATTCACTGTGATCAGTCCATTAAACTCCAATGCTGTTTTTCCCGTGGGAATAATAATATACTCACCGGCAATTTCCCGTAACACAAAATTCCTGTCGATTTTCATAATATTTTTCTTCTCCCTGTAATCACTGCCAGAACCGTATTCATCCATTTTATGGCACACAAAAGAAACACAGATCATGCTTTTTTATTTGCGAATGTTCTGTATTTGCGTTTATATACTCCAGTTTTTCCTTCTGCATCATGCCATTATATAAAGAGAATAACTGTTCTGCTTTTTGTAAAAAAACTGGTACTACATAATAATAATTAAGTAGTGTTTACCATTCATTTTGTTGTCGATTTACCATAAAAAACTGATTTTGGGGATTATATTAACAGAAGAGAGTTTAAAAAAACTTGAACATTGTATAGCTGTATGTTAGAATACAAAAAGAATGAAGAAAATTTGTTTTTTTATAACATTAACGACACTACTTAATTATTATTATGTAGTGTTTTTTGTTTATTCCAGCACCGTTTCCAACGGTCTTCCGCTACTAAGAAGTACTTCAAGCCGTTCCATGCTGGACAGATACTTTTTCTCCGAATCAGCAGTATAGATACGTGTTGTTTCAATACTACTGTGTCCCAGAATATCTGCCAGACCGGAAATATCGCTGGTAAGATGATAGTACATTCTTGCAAATAAATGTCTGAATGCATGCGGATACACTTTCTCTTTTGCAATTCCTGTAAGCTTACAGAGTTTTTTCATCTGCGTCCAGATATTGCTTCGATTCTGTGCATTTCCATTCTTTGTTATAAAAATAATTCCATCCTTGATATTGTGTATAAAGCAATAGTACAGAAGCTTTTTTCTGATAGCTCCCGGTATTAAAATGCGTCTGATTTTTCCTTTGTTCTGAATAATGATATTACCGCACTTCACAGCACGTATCGTAAAATATTTGAGTTCGCTGATACGAATGCCTGTTGCAGCGATCGTCTCCATGATCAGCGCCAGACTTTTTTGTCCTTTCTTATATGCTGCATTGACCAGCGTATGATACTCTTCCTCCGAAAGCAGCTGATCTTCCTGCAGGATCATTTGCCTCTGCACCTTGATCCGCTTCACTTTCATGGAACTGACTCCGAGAAATTCCAAAAACTGTGAAAGTGCTGCCAGCATGGAATTTGCGCTGGAAACTGCATAATGTCTCTGCAACCACTCTTTATATTCCAGAACTCTCTGTTTCGAAATTTCATAATTGTGGTTCAAAAATTTATAAAATGTATTCACATCTGTAAGATATTTATCAATTGTTGCCTTCGCGTTTTCTCTTTCATACAAATATAAACGAAATTCTTTTATTGTCTCATGAGGTTCAATTACAATTGACTGTTTCTGCATGTTAGCCTCCTGCTATAATAATGTTTCCTTCCATGACACGTTTCCTTCCTTTCCTCTGGTATTCTGTTTATTTATCTTTTTCATTTTCTATTTTTCTTTTCCCTACGCTTGTCTCCCTCTGTTTTATTGAGCTATCCAAAGCAGTAGTTTTTACTTTTATGCGAGTTCAACACCTCGCCAGGTATTGCTCACTCTATGATTTTATATTTTCTCATAAGTTCAATGCGCTGATTTCCTATTTTCAGTGCATCAGTTACATTTTTATGAGCATTTTTACGCATCTCCTTCTCATATCTCAGTATACGGATAAGCCATGTTGCTGGCAATAAAAAAGGAATTTTTTTCAAAAAAGCGAACTCATTTTTCATACTTTTTAGCGAAGGAAAAATTGTTTGCAACACAGGATTTTTTCTCTCCCCATTCCATTGTCTTGACACTTCATTCAGAGTAAGATTGCTGCTGTGTCTGCGCTCTCGCCCTTCATAACCGTATACACCGGCATCCAGAATATCCCGCAGAAGCAAAGACTCATCCACTTTTATTTTACTCCATTCTTCCGGAAAACATGCTGTTTTTTCATCAAAAATCAGATATTTTTTTCCAATTTTGAACAATGCAGCTGCAAAAAATTCTCCGTGAATCTCTCTGCTCCATCCAAGCAGTAACTGCCAGTTAATTTTCTCTCCATACATATTACTATACATAATAATATCACAGACCTGTCGCATTCCAAATCCACTGTGCAGAAAATGTTTATATGCATGACAAATTAAGTAAAAGAGATGCTCTGTATAATCCAAAGTAAGAATTTCTGTTCCCTCAACCAGAATGCGTGCCGGATTTTCTGCACTTCTCATAAAGAAGCGGTTAAAATCTCCATAGACTTCTGACTCAGGCGGGAACAGACTTTTATGTACTTCTATATAAAGTGGAGAGCCTGGTTTCATATAGGAAACCTCATATTCTGTACCTATGTTGATTCCTTTCTTTACCGGTTTCATCCCAAACTCAAGAAGCGCTTTATGGCATTTTTCGAACTGTGTTTTATCCACCAGCATGTCCTCATCTCCTGAAATTCGATAGTCCGGTTTCGGGTAAAGTTCCCTGCAAATAATTCCTTTAACAGTAAGCATCCGAATTCCTTTTTTCTGCAAAAAATGCACCAATTCCAGGTATTCCTGCGTCTTTATCGTCTGGAGCATCACAAGATTCATTGTCTTTCTTTTGTAAAATTGCAATAAATCCTTGATCTCTTTTTGCGTCGTTTTTTTCACTGCATCGCATCGGAATACCGTCTCATAGACCATCGGTAATACATGATGTGACTCCGCAAGATAAAAGATCCGCTGCCACTCATTAAGCGTCAGCGGTTCCTTCCATGATACTGATTTATTTTCCAGTGATACACTTACTGCCTCGACAAATAACTGCTCAGCTCGTTCCATGTACTCAGTCCTTTCCCTGAATATCTACAACCATAATTTCCGGTATATTATTAAAGCGAGGAATCCTCTCACTCGTTCCAAGTCCCCTAGACAAAATCAATGTTTTTTCCTTGTTTTCTGAAGTAAAAACACCTTCCATCCGCCCTGGAAACCATCCCAGATCCGGTCCATACAATCCCCCGATAAACGGCAGAATCACTTCTCCACCATGTACATGCCCTGAAAACACATAATCCACATCCCATGCATCCAGACTTCCATTGATCATCCAGCAAACAGGCATGTGACACATCAGAATTGTTGGCAGGTCTGTGTTCTGAAATTCTTCCAGAAATGTGCATTCCTCCTGACCTGCCTCTCCCGTCTCCAGATATTTTCCCGGAAGACAGTATCCATAAATGCCGCCAAGACGGACTTTCTGCTCATTAACTGTAATATCCTGGTATTTCTTTTCCAGAACTACCGCTCCCGCTTTCCGGTACAACTCGTCCACATCCACTCCATAATTTTCCTGATACTCAATCTCATGATTACCATTCGAGCAATAGACCGGAGCAATGTCACAAAGCTGTGTGATCAGGTTCGTTGCTATGTCCGCGCGCTGCTCGTTTGAGTTCAGCAAATCTCCGGTCAGGAGGATCAGATCAGGGGATTGGGCGCGGACAGCAGAGACAAGGCGGGAGTTGTCCTCTCCAAATTCACTGTTATGCAGGTCCGTGAGCTGGAGGATGCGGAGGGAGGATATGGTTGAAGATGGAAGAGTATAGTGGGTGGTGGTGAGGGCGTGGGCGGAGGTGGATAGACTTCCCCCCAACATCAGAACTACTATACATATTCCAACTAGCGCCCAAATTCTTTTACCACGATTTTCCTTCATTTAAATCTCCAAAATTTGTTGAACATTCTAATTAAGTACTCTTTTACTCCCTTATTAACTTGTGACGTATTAAGTATTGGAAGTGCATCCTCAAAACTTCCTTGAAAAATTGTATCCAATACCTTTTCTCTATCTGGATGATGAGCTGACGATTCCAACAATGAAGGGTTCATCTTCGATGCCTGTTCCAATGTAACCTGTTTAAAATTTATATTTTCCGCAAGCATATCAAATAAACGCTCCCCCTTTTTGCTATGTATCAAAACAAGTGATGTTCCCTCATTATCATCCATTTCTGGTGCAATATCCCAGATACCCCAAAAATCACCTAATGTAATATCACTTATACGCTCATATCCTTTGAACTTACAATTCCCACATGCTTTGCATAAAATATAATTATTTACAAACAATTTCATAAACAAATCATCACTGTTTTCACTAATATAACGTCTACCATCAGCATATCGGAATTCTACAGAATAACCATATCTACTCCATCCTGTTTCCTTACTTCTCATATTTATATATACAGGAAATGCTTCTTGCTGATCTATTTTCATACGATACTGAATATATTTTTCCCACACAGCAGGTAATGGTACCCCATGACAGACAAAATCAATACAGATTAGATAAGCATAGTCTTTTCCAAGAAAAGATTTCAGTCCCACAACCTGGCAAGGTGTTCCTGCAAACAAAACTTCTCTCCCAGATTCTAATTGTTTTTTTATATCTTGATAACAATTTCCCAATGAACTCTGTACATATTTCGCACCCCGAAGTTTCTGTAAATCCTCAGAATTGTCTATACATACATGCTTTGCCATACATTTTTCATCATATGCAGCACCATAAACTAAACCCTTTTGATTTAAGACCAGATTTGCCAGTTCTGAAAAAATCCCACCGGAAGAACTCTCCATCTTTAACTCTGTATCTATTGTATATGCAGCATATGCCAAAATATTTTTTTTATTTATCTCTTTTTCATTCATATCGGTCACGTTTTTCTACATAACTCATCATTTAAACCAGTGTTATTAATACTACAACATAAAATGCCTAGTTTATTGCATATCATGATAATACTCCCATTTGGACATACATCAATATACACTGAACTTCCTGCACATTTGCTTTTATCTACTAAATGTACCACTCAGTTTTCTCCCTTTAATCTTCTTAAATATAGATTTTATTTTTCTTATCAAACGTAAAACTGGGACAAATTGTGGATAAATCAACCTACAATATATAATATAATCATCTAATTGAATATTTTTTTTCTTTGTCAACTTAGAAAAAGTTTCTTTCATTAAATAATTGTTTTTAAACGTACTCGCAATTTGCATAACCACTCTCAAATAAGCATTCTCAACAAGACATAAGAAATACTCTTGTTCTTTTTTTTCTCGAACAATTAAATCCACCATATATTTTCTAATATCCTGATATCCTCTAGCATTATCCAAACTTAGTTTTTCTCTATTATTTACATCCGTTGTTTTTGTTAATGAGCTTTCCAACTGATTATAATTCATATGTGGTTTGTCAATAAAACCACATTTTTTTTTATATACTAGTGGCAATAAAAGCTGTAAATTTTGACCATATCTAGATTGATATATTTCCCTATCAGGATAAAAATTGAACAGAGAAGACACTCTAACCATATAACTTCCGGCCCAATTATTAGTCTTTCCTTCTAATAATGCAGTAAAAATATTGTCAAGTCTTCTCTCATATTCGTCATAAATAAACAGGCTCTTTCCATTTTTTTTTATATACCATCCATTTGAACGTACAACATCAATATCTTTATTATTCTCTAAAAATTCTACACGTTCTGATAATGCACCTTGCAAATATTCATCATCGATATCCAGTAATGATAAATATTCTCCGGAAATGTATTTTAAACCAGTATTTATTGCACTTCCTGAACCTTGATTTTTTTGTTTGATATATATTAAACAAATCCCTTTATTTTCTAATCTTTTTTTCCATACCAATATCTTGGCTTCACTTTGATCTGTTGACCCATCATTTACCACAACAATTTCAATATCTGGATAATTTTGGATTTCAATAGAACGCAAACATCTATCAACAAAATACTCCCCGTTAAAACAAGGGACAATGATACTGACTTTTTTATTCATGACCTCTCCTGCTTAAATATGTTTTCCAATTTAATCATGACTCTTTTCGTAAGACATCTAATAATCGATATTACAGAATCAAATTCTTTTGTTTTATGGAACAAAAGATAATTAAGTGCCATCGGCACACAAATAGCAATAATCACTTTCATCATAAACTTAAAATAAACATTTCTAATAGTAATCCACGTACAAATCCAGTATGTCAGAGCAATATAAACACCACCTAATCCAACATATAATATATATTTTTTATAGTATGTTCTGACAGGAGAATGAAACACTGTCCTGTAAATTACAATAGGTCTGTACCAATCTGCGGTAAGTAAACTTCCCACAATTGTTCCCAAAAAAACTCCTGCCACCCCAAATAACTTCGCAAATAAAATGGATGAAACTAAATTAATAATTGCAAACGCAAACGGAATCCACGCATCCTCTAAATACTTTCCGGCAGCTTCTTTCATGGTAATAAGTGGCATTCTCAGCCCTGTTAAATAATTATTAATTACAATAACAGCTACAGTTCCTGTTCCAAACAAATATTTATTTCCAATCCAGATATCTCCTATGAAAGGATTGAATAAACACATAAAACATGTTGCTTCCATACTATATATTAAAAAGGCACTGAAAAACATCACATTAAACACATTCAATTTTTTTTCATTACTTTCCACTGCCACAACATTTCCTATTCCCGCGGTGACTCCAGCAAATAATGTTCCAATATAACCATTCACCATATTTCGAATCAAGAGATAATTCGAATAGATTCCCGTTGCCAACAAGCTCACAAATTTAGTAATAATTAAATTATCAGTTGAATTAACTAAATAATCACCAATTTTTGCAACTATCAATCCAGAGATATTTTTTTTAATTTCATGTTTTTGGGTAATAGTCAATCTATCTTTCGAATGAAAATCAACTCTATCATATCTTTTCGATATATATATATTCCGAGCTGCCATCAAAGCAATTGAAGTTCCAATCTGAACTGCCAAATATATCACATAATCTTTCCAAATCATCAAAACAGCAATCTGCATAATTGTTTGAATACAATTGCCCAAGACATTAATCGGAACTAATCGAAACGCCTGATTATCTGATGATATCAGTGTAGTCTTATATGATAGCAAATAACCTATGACTGTATTTAACAAAAATGCGAAATATGCAAAATTTGTTCCAGCTGGTTGCTGTGCCACAGGAACAAAAAAATCTAAAAACTGAAACAAAACAATTCCAGAAGCAAGCACAATAATACCAATAAGCAAATATGCTTTTCTATAAACAGACATTAATATGCTTACCGATTTATAATCTTTTTCCGCTAAAGGCTTATAAAGACTAAACCCAATTGCAGTAGCAATTCCCAATTCACCAATTGACAGAAATCCTAGAACATTGTTTAATAGTCCAGCTAATCCCAGATAATCTGCCCCTAGCGTATAGATAAATACAGTTCTAGAAATCACCCCCATTAATGAAGATAGGAAGTTATTTCCAAATGACCAAAATATATTCTTAGCAGAATTTTCTAATCTGGACATATCTAAACTCCTTTTTAAAGCAATCTCTCAACATAGTCTTTTGCAACTAACGATTTCTTAATAAATTTAGGTATTTGACAGATTAATTGCTTTTTGATTACTTCTTCATTCTGAAATATCCATCTAAATTTCTCAAGTAAGTTATCGTTTCTTGTTATAGTTTGTACCGGCAAAACATACTTTTCTTCATCTCCAAACAAATCCCTGGCAATTCCTCTTGCCTTTACTGAATATCCTACCACCAGTGTTGGAACACAGGAGGAATATGCGGCGATTGTTGCATGAGTTCTAGCCCCTACAAAGAATCTACACTGGGAAATTACATATTTAAGACTTGAACAAGCTTGATTTTCAATTAACAAGATCCTTCCACTTTCCTTATAACGCTCATACAACTGTATTAATGGAATCCGATCGTCACTATCATCCCATATTACATGTGGAATTAATGCAACTCCCATGTCTGTTCTTTTCAAAATTGTTTCGATTAAAAGCTCATAATTATGTATCGTAATATCCGGAACTTTCTCCTTTTTTTGTATCATTGGACTTATATTAATTCCTACCATATTTTTGGTTTGGAATTCAGAAGAAAGTTTCACATATGTCGGTCTAAGAAGGAATGCCGGATCTGCAACAAGTACTGTATTTAAATTTACCTTTTTTAATGCATTATATGTGATTGTTTCCCTTACAGTAATAAGCTGATAACGTTTCAAATCCTCAACAATCTGAGTATTATTTAACACATCAGGTTCAACAGAACATCCCCATAATACCGTTTTCGCCCCTCTGGAAATCATCATTTCATGTTGCATAATATATTTGTTTACATCAGCATAACAGTAATTATCTCCTCCAATAGACAATGCAATATCGTTTTCTTTCACCAAATCGATAGTTTTCTTGTAATTTAATTTATCTAACGGTATATAATCATTTTTTAATTTCAATGCCATATATGCACAAATAAATGGTAAACTAATTTTAGGATATGGCAGCATATCCTTTTCTATTTCACATAATTCACGTAATCCATATTCTTCATCTTCCTCGGGCTTAGAAGAAATAAGAAACATTTTATCCCATAATAAATCCTTTAATACATCATATGTAGAACGCACTATCGCTTCGCATCCATGGTTTCCACTTCCACCATGGGCATACATCCAAATGTTTGTCATCTGTTATTCCTTTCTTATTCGAGTCATCCTTTTCCCAGATTGCAATACTATTCCATGTACAAATAAATAAAAAACAATTTTTTCCTTCCAAGGTATTGCTTTACAAGAAAAAATTAGACGTATATATTTACGAAGCAGTTTTCTTGTTTTATCTATAAATTCCGAATTCTTATAATTATTTGAATTAATAATACTTATTACATATTGAAAAAGATGAGATATGGTAACATAACAGCACTCTGGGCTCAAATCATGTCTTTGCACAATATACTGAAGAAGTTTTTCAGATGCAATAACGATATCCAGAGAAGGAGTTTTCATCATCTTGCTCATTGCACCATTTTCATTCTGAATATAATAGTATTGTGTCTGATTTGTTGTCACGATTGTTTTTGCATTTGAAAATACATCCAGTACAAAGAGAATGTCTTCGTAAGTTTTTAGGTAAGGAAATTTCAAATTTGCTATTACTTCTTTTCTGTACATTTTTCCGTATGGTCCTGAACTAATATACTTTCGACTCAAAAGATCATTAATTGCATCCATCTGTCCCAATCTGGATTCTCTTGCTGTAAATCGAAATTTCTCCTCTCCATTATCAATAACTACAATGTCACATACCGCAACATCCCCATTTTCACAACATTGTATTAACTCTTTTAAATAATTTGAAGGGATAAAATCATCAGCATCTAAAAACGTAATAAATTCTCCCCTAGCCAATTCCATTCCCCTATTCCTTGCAAAGGAAACTCCATGATTTTCTTGCGTAAAGCAACGAACACGAACATCCTTTTTTTCATAGTCCTTACATATATCATAAGATGAATCGATACTACCATCATCAATTAAAATGCATTCAAACTTTTGATATGACTGCCCCAAAATACTATCCAATATTTGCTTCAACTTACCTTCTACATTAAACACCGGAACAATGATTGAAATCATACTGATACCTTTCTAAATTGAAACTTCCGACGAATTGCCAAAAAAATTCCTGGCACAAACGCCCAAATCATCAGTTTCTTATTTTTGCTCTTAAAAGCATACTCTATATGTCCTCCAATTATCGATAGGGCAATCACCTGACAGGCATTTTTAAATTTTTGCTTTATTGATTGGTCTGGATATCTTAACATATGGTTATACATCATAGCATATCCCATAGGATTCTTTTTTTCCAATACATTGCTTCTCTTTGTAAGACCATCATCAAGATATTCACATTGATAAATAATATCTGCATGCCACCGCAATAAGTAACCATCCAAAGCAATTTCATTAAGAGAAATTTGTTCTGGTGCAAATTTTTCTCCCGGCCATTCTGGCATAGGATATTTTTTTAAAATTTCTGTTTTATAAGCTTCACACATATCTGCATCCAAATTAAAATCCTTTCTCTGCAGATTTGACGCATCTATATAACCATACTCATTCACAGACGGAGCAATCCCTTTAATATAAGATCCATCAGGAAAACCTCTTGCCGCTCCAACTCCAATAAACTGCGGTTTGTTTTCAATTTCTTTACACCACTGTTTCATTTTGCTCAAAGCATCTGGCTTTAATGTATCATCAGAATCTACCATAAAAAAGTACTCACCTTTCGCATATTGAATACCATAATTAATTGCTCTCGGCTTTCCTCCATTATCTTTTTTCATGTATCTTATGGGAAACATTGTTTCATCATGAATCCATTGCTGAAATAACTGCTCTGTCTCATCGCTGGATCCGTCATCTATGACCAACCATTCAAAATCCATTATTTCTTGTTTCTTTAATGAATCATACAATTTTGGTAAAATATATCCTCTGTTAAAGGTTGCCGTAAACACCGTAAAAAAAGGCATTTTTTATCTCCTCCGTACCATTCTTCTCATCAAACGATATAGAATCAAATTTAATTTAGTCAAACACATACAGTCATGCCTGAACAATAAAAACAACAACTTTTCCATTTTGTTTCGTCCAAGTAATTCCATATTATTTTTTATATATAGTACTCTGAGTTCTTTAAAACATTCATTAAAATTATTCAACTGACAATAAAACAAAGTATAATAAATATAATTTGATATTTGTTGAGACACAATCTTACAATTTTCTCCATGATACACATTTTCGTCTGTCAGGAAACTCTTATATTGCAGATTTATATCTAATTGTTTTCGATAATCAATCTCACAATCTGCTACTATTCCTGAAGAGTTACAGCCTTCTTGTAAATAATAGTATGTAGGTTGTGGTATAAAACTAATATATTTCACTTTTGGATATATGTTCAGCCAAAACTCAAAATCTTCTGCTAATGAAGTTTTTTCATCAAACCAGCTATTCTCTATTATTTTTTTTGGTATTAATTTTCCACAACAATATCCATAAATTCCTGTTGCTTTCTGCCACTTCGCAAAATCCTGCAATACATCAGACATTGGAATTTTTCCTATTCTTGGCAGATTAATCTTCTTTCTTCTCCCTGAAATCCATGTTTTTTCAACTGAACAGATTACCATATCTGATTTGCTCTCAACAATTTCAAAATATAGACCTTCTAAATACTCAGGCCCCACCCTGTCATCCGCATCAATAAAAGTGATAAATTCTCCTCTCGCCATTTTTAATCCCATATTACGAGCATGAGAAACACCTGAATTGGGTATATGATATATTTGAAATCTATCATCATATTTTGCAATTTCATCACACATTTCCGATGAACCGTCTGTCGAACCATCGTCTATCACAATACATTCAAATTCACTAAATGTTTGATTACAAATACATTGAAAAAAATTTTCTAAATATATCTTTTTGTTGTATACTGGCACAATTACAGATAAAGCTATTTTCAATTCATCATTCATTACTTTTTCCTTTTATAATATACCAAACTTTTTGCAAACCAAGGATGTGCATAACACCAAATCAATATTTTTAGTTTTAAGGAAATCTCTAAATCTTTTATTATCAATGACTTAAACATATTTCTTACCTTTTTCTCGTAGAGAATTTTATTTAATCTGCTCATCTTTTCTCTCTTCGAAAAACCTTTTTCATTAAGTATATCTGCACATTCATTACACACCATAAACAGCAATACTTCATTCAGTTGCTTCTTAAAATCATATTTTTCATTATTAGAAAATATTTTCTGAAATTCCTCATGTAATATCATATAATCATTCCATTTATTTATAGAAGGAGTATGCGTTGCAGAATTCATATTGCAACAATTATATATATAGTACATTTCTCCTTTCATATAATAAAAAGAATTAATCTGCAACATAAGTTGGCAGCCAAATAACCAATCCTCTGAATATTTAACACCCTCTTTATATCTGGGTGTTCTAATATTTCTAAACAAACAGGTATCATTCGAAATTGTAAGAGGATATTCCAACGAATTCGTAATTAAAAGTTGTGGATAATATTCCTCTAATAATTGCTTTCTGCTGTAATATCCTCCTCTATACTCATGTATATATGGTTCAAAATCTCTGTCCGTTTTTTTCTTCATACAATCACATACAACCAAATCACATTTAAAATTAATTATGCACTCTATCATCTTCTGATACATATCAGGCTGTATGTAATCATCACTATCTACAAATGTAACAAAATCCCCTCTGGCAATATCTAATCCCGCATTCCTTGCAGCTGAAACTCCTGCATTTTTCTGATGAATTACTTTAACTCTTGAATCCAGTTTTTTATAACTTTCACATATCATTCCACTACCATCTAAGGAACCATCATTTATCAGAATGATTTCTAATGCTTCGTAGGATTGCTTTAGAATACTATCAATACACTTATTCAAAAACGTTTCAGCATTATATACGGGAATAATCACACTAATTTTCAGCACTGTATTTCCCCTCATAATTTAATTTTACAAATAAACTCTTTTAACTTTCCAAAAGCCTATATAATTTCTCTACTTCCTTTTTCCCAGAACATTCTCGCTTTTGACAATTTGATATTATATCGTTATACTTTTTTTTATTGTTTAAAAACAAACTTATTTCACTAGCACACTCCACATTATTTAACGAAACAACTATTCCATCTATATTCCTCTGCAATTGACTATCTGCTGTTTTATAATTTGTTATCACAACTGGTTTTGCAAGGATTTGAGCTTCACGTACTGTCACACTTTTTCCTTCATAACGACTTGGCTGTACATATAAATCACATTCCTTAATATACGGATACGGATTCTCCTTTTTTCCCAATATAATTACATGCCTTTCCATATTCCATTGTTTAATTTTCTGTTTAATCAAATCTTCATCAGAACCAAATCCAATAATATACCATTTTACATTAGTACCTAACTGGATTAGTCTAGAACAAATTTCCGGAATGTTGTCAAAATTTTTTGCATAACAAAATCGACCAATTGATAAAAAACGATACGCCCCATCGCGTGGCATTTCATCTAACACACTATACGCATTTGCCTGATTCAAAATTAATTCTTTCGACAGGATATTTTCTATCATAATTATTTTTTCAGACAATTTAGGGAAGGTTCTCGTAAAACTTTTCGTAACAGCCTCGGATATAGAGATAATGTTATCATAACAATTCCACATTCTATATTCGGATGCCTCATTTATATTTAGTTCACTATAATCTGTATGAATCCATGCAATTTTCTTTTTTGCCTTTACCCTATTTGCAACAATATAATGTGGTGTCAAAAAGCTGATAGCCAGATCATAATTTCTTTCTGGCATAATCTGCGGCATTAATCTCCATGTATATTTATGACTGTATTCCAATGCAACAGCACTATTTTGGTAATGTTTACACCGATCATATCCCCAAGCCATTACTTTTCCCATTAGTCTGGCTGCTGTCAGTAGAAAATGCCCTTCTCTCAAAGTTGTCTTCATTGGACGGGCAAGTACTGTATATGATGATACTTCCGGTAAAACATTCACATATGAAGGAATGTATTCATAAAGTTCACCTTCATGTCTTAATAAAAAAAGATCTATCTCTACTTTTTTAGGATCTAATGCTGACAATAATGCTAACAAACTACGTTCAGCTCCTCCAATTTCCATTCCATGTGAAACTATTAAAATTTTTTTACCCATTTGAAACACTCCGTACCAAATATTCGATGAAATGGTCTTGTTATGTTACTTCTTACAATACTTTTCTTATCTAACCAACTTTTAGAGTACCAATGAATTGTTATTGTATTTTCTGTTTTTCTCAACACTCCAGTAGGATCATCATACGGATTCATATATTCTGCTGGTAAAATAATCATATTCTTCAAATATTGTATTTCACCATTTAATTGTACTCCCCGTTTATTTAATGCCTGTGTATTTAACTGTGGACATTTAATCAATATATATTGTTTATTCTTATCTCTTTGAAGATATTCATATTGATCTATCATTGTTTTTACTGCTGAATGATGTGCAATTGCTCCAAACCCAAGTCCTGTAGCAATATTTTTTCTATTTTCAAATCCAAAAAAAGCCTCATACTCCAGTAAAAAATCAATGCTCTTTATCATTTCCACATCTGTATCAAAATAAATTCCACCTTCTGAATATATAATCATCAATCGTGCCAAATCACTCAAAAAAGCCCATTTCTTATTTTCATAGCAGAACCTCAAATAATCATTCTGTGTTACATCAAAATTACTCTCATTCCATTCTATGATTTCATAATCAGGACAATATTTCTTCCAACTATTAATACACTTTTTAGCCAATTTACTCTTTTCATTACCACCAAACCAACAGTAATGTATTTTTTTAGGTATCATTCAATTCCTCTTTATTCATTAATTTTCCATTTTAATTCGCAGCCTTCTTCTATGCAAAAAATCATAAACAAACTCTGGCAGTAGCCCTGTCAGAACTGGGCGTACTGTATATATATAGTTCCAAAAAGGTAGTTTAAATTCTTTTATTGCAAGACATTTTACATAACTTTCATTAATACGATTTCTTAATGAACGTCGTTTAAAAGCATTTCTGTCATCTCGCATCTGATATAATGGTTCATGTATATTCATACCTTTATATCCAGCTTTATACATTTTTATCCATAAATAATAATCTTCTACTCTAATAAAATGTTTTCCGACAGAATATCCATTCACTTTCAAATAGGCCTCTTTTCTTACCATGCATGCAGCATGACAAAAAGGACTCTCATGTACAAAATCCGAAAATTCCGGATATTGTGGGTGTCTAATTTTTCCCCATACTCCCTTTTCATCAAAAAAATCCATATCTGAACTCACAATTGCAATATTTGGACATTTATCCAATATTTCTATTTCTTTTTCAAACCGCTTGGAGTCGCACCTGTCATCTCCATCCATTCGAGCTATGTATTTCCCCTTTGCCTTATTCAGACATTTATTTAATGTCCTATTCAACCCCAGATTCTCACAATTTTTCAATAAAACAATTCTTTTGTCTTTCCTTTTTAATTGTTCCGCTATTTCATAGGTATTATCAGTTGATCCATCATCACACAATATAAGTTCCCAATCTTTAATACTCTGTTCCTGGATACACACGACTGCCTCTTCCAATGTATCTGCACAGTTATATATGCCCATTAAAATACTTATTTTTGGATTATTCATCTTTCACTCTCTACACCAATCCCCATGTAAAACGCATCTGATAATAAAAGAATCCACAATACGCCACCACCGCTGCAACCGTAACCAGTCTTGCCGACTTCCTCATAAAGATATGCTCAATCTCCCATGGCAGTAAAATATAACTGTACAGAGACGCATAAATCGGCAGTCTTCCGATAAAAATACCGCTTGTTACCATTGATACAAGGTAAATCCCGGAACTTATGATTGACATATTCGTACACAGGTTAATAACCGGATCATTGGCCTCCTGTATATATTTCAATCCTATAAAAGACAAGATTGCAGGTATCGAATAGATCAGAACACGCAATGGATTGGTTCCGTCATCTCCCCAGCTTGTCCAGTCATTGACCATGTTCGCATACTGTGTTTCCTTCATGGCATTATCAAGTAAACTGGTAAATTTTCCAACATAGAGGATTGCTACCAATGCCAGAAGCAGGAACAAAATCGTTCTCCTGTTCCATGGTTTTCCCTGCGCTATAATCATTAACGGAATCATGAGCAAAGCCGACTGATGCATAGTTGAGGCAAGTATGATCAGAAGGATTGCCGGAATATACTTTTTCTTCAACATAAACGGAGTTGCCAGTAAAGCAATCGTTACTGCCAGAAACTGCCGGACTCCATTCTGCGCCCATGACATATAATCCGTTGATGCAATAAAAAGAAAAAAGCTGAACCAGTAAAATGAAGAATATTTCCTGTACAGCCAAACAATGACCAGTAACTGAAAACCTGCAAGCAACATAAAACAGCCAATATCACTTACATGAAAAAGACTTTTTAATGTTGCCACCAAGCCATAAAAGCCTTTGTCTTTCGTAATCGTATCCAAATAAGCTGACATTTCAGAAAAACTGGAAGGTGCATCTTTAAATGCCCCGCGATACGCCCCGGTATCTCCAAACGAATCGCTTCTGTACCCGGCCCAGACAATGTATGGTACTGCCATCAGCACTGCTGGTACCACTCCCCATCTTGTCTCTATTTTCCCGCACACCATTTCGCGGTGTTTTGGGAAATAAGCTGCAAGTGCCAGTCCGCCTGTAAACAACCAGATCAGCAGCCACCAGTAATTTGTCAGTGTCATAGTCTTCCTCTTTCCTGTTTCGATCTATTGCCTGTGATAACCTTTACGGTTTCTTCCACTACCTGATTTTTGTCGAATTCTTTTTCCATTTTTTCGCGCCCGGCTTTTCCGATTGCTTCCCGCTTATCTCTGGAAAGTTCGGCAAAGCGTTTCATAGCTTTATAAAGGCTGTCAGCACTTTTTACTCTGCAAAGCATCCCGCTTTTTCCATTATCGACAGCTTCGCAACAGCCCGGAATATCAGTAGTAATGATTGCTCTGCCTGATGCCGCCGCTTCGAGAAGTACATTGCTCATACCTTCGTGATAACTTGGGAGTACCACACAATCCGCCTGTGCATAAAATGGTCGGGGATCTTCCTGAAATCCATAAAATCTTACAATTCCCTCTTTTTGAAGATGTTCTACTTTTTTCCTGTATTCCTCTTCAAAGAATCCAACCAGATCAAGCACAAACTCGCATCCATCTTTTCGCAGCCTTTCTATTGCTCCGAACAACTCATCCATTCCTTTTTCTTTCATGATCCTTCCCAGATACAGAAAATGAATTTTTTCATTATTCGGATAAAAATGATATCTGTATTCTTCCAGATTGATTCCGGCACCATGAAGGACGACTTCTTTTTCCTCAGACAAAATTCGACGTTTTTTGAACTCCTGTGCATTTGCCTGATTCTCAAAAATTACTTTTTCTACTTTTCGTAAAGCAGTCCAATACATCACCGTAACCATATCCGAAAGCACCGGTTTCTGGAAAGCAGTTCCAAGTCCCTGTACATTTGCCCAAAAAGGAATCTTCATCTTTCCGCACAGATACCCTGCATAAATATTGGGTTTGATTGAATAGGTAATTACCAGATCCGGCTTTTCTTTTTTTAATATTGTTTTATATGTATGAAGCAGTTTCAGATCTGTAAAAGGATTGATACGTCTTCTCTCCACATCTGTTTCGATACAACGGACTCCCAGATTACGCAGATCCTCTTCATGTCCGACAAATGGGGTACTGATCACGACTTCAAAATCTTCCAGCAGTTTTTGGATCAGTTCTTTACGAAAGCGGTACAGCATATACGAATGATTTGTTATGATAAGTATTTTTTTCTTATCCACCTTCCCGCCACTGCTCATCGCCCCTGTACCGCCTTCTACAACGCCTTCACTTTTCAGGACTGACTTAACAGTTCCAAGAATGCACCGTATATCCATAACCGGATTCATATGCTTCACATAATAGCCATCGAGTCTTGCTTTTTCACTTATCTCCAACTCATCTCTTCCATGAATCTGAGCCCATCCTGTCAATCCAGGGCGGATATCATTTGCTCCATATTTATCGCGTTCTTCCAGAAGATCATATTGATTCCAGAGTGCAGGTCTTGGCCCGACTACCGCCATATCTCCCTGAAAAATATTCAGAAGCTGTGGCAATTCATCCAGACTGGTTTTTCGAAGCCACCTGCCTGTTCCTGTCAGATACTGCTCCGGATCTGACAGCAAATGAGTTGGCGTATCATGTGGTGTATCAGTCTGCATACTTCGAAATTTGTAAAGCATAAAATGACTCTTGTGGATTCCTACACGCTTTTGCTTAAAAAATACCGGTGCTGTAATTCCATCTTCCAGCTTGATTGCAATCGCAATACCGGCAAATACCGGTGAAAGTATCACCAGCCCTGCACCTGACAGAATCTTATCGGTCGCTTTTTTCAGTTTTAAATAGCTTTCTGAAGGTTTTCGCATTGCTGATTTTCCTCTGTCTTTATGTGATAAGTAGATACAATACTCTGCATCAGCAGGCGCATGTCATCCGTCTCATTTGCTGCAGCCTCTTTCATAACCCGGAGTGCATAATAAAGTCTGTCCTCATCAACATCGATCGGATGTCCGATGTGAATCAGCTTATTTGGAGTCTCCGTCATTCCTTCTTCATCCATGAGAAGTTCTTCATAAAGCTTTTCGCCTGGGCGAAGGCCGGTAAATTCGATCGCAATATCCTTTTCCGGGATATAACCTGAAAGTCGGATCATGTTTTTTGCAAGATCCAGAATCTTCACCGGTTCTCCCATATCCAGCACAAAGATCTCTCCGCCTCTGGCATAGACGCCTGCCTGAAGGACGAGTGAAACTGCTTCGGATATCGTCATAAAATATCGGATGATTTCCGGATCGGTGACTGTTACCGGACCACCTGCTGCAATCTGTTTCTTAAAAAGTGGAATGACACTTCCATTGCTTCCAAGCACATTTCCAAACCGGACAGCCACAAAATCTGTCTTCGAGTGTCTGTTGAAGCTCTGAATGATCATCTCGCAGACTCTCTTGGATGCTCCCATGATGTTGGTCGGATTGACTGCTTTATCGGTAGATATCTGTACAAATTTTTTTACTTTCCAGCGGTCTGCCGCCAAGACCAGATTGTAAGTCCCAAGAACATTATTTTTGATTGCTTCATTCGGACTCGCCTCCATCAGTGGCACATGTTTGTGTGCAGCAGCGTGATAAATGATATCCGGTCGATACTTTCCAAGAACCGTATCTACTCGCTCTTCATCACGAATCGATCCAATCAGCACAGTCAGTTTCAGATTTGGATATTTCATTTTCAGTTCCTGCTGAATGTCATATGCATTGTTTTCATATATATCAAATATGATCAGACGCTCTGGTTTATGCGCAGCAATCTGTCGACAAAGTTCGCTGCCAATCGAGCCGCCGCCACCAGTCACTAGGATTGTTTTGCTACATACATAATCCATGATCTCATCTATGTTGACATTTATTTCTTCTCGTCCAAGAAGATCTTCAATATTTACCGGACGAAGTTTACTGACATTGACTTCTCCATTCACCAGCTGATACACTCCTGGAAGGATTTTCAGTTCACACCCCGTATCTTTGCAGATTTCCAGGATCGGACGAATTTTTCGGCTTCCCGCTGACGGTATCGCAATAATGATCTGTTCAATACCATAGTGTTCCACACTTCTTTTTATCGCATTCCTGTCACCCACCACACGGATTCCCAGTATATAACGTCCGATCTTACGGCGGTTATCATCAATTACACAGCAGATTTTCTGATCCAGATATCGACTGTTCTGAATCTCCTGGATCAATGTTCTTCCGGCTTCTCCGGCCCCGATCAGCATGATCTTTTTTTTCTTTTTTATTGAATAATGCTGTCTCTTTCGGTATCGAAGTCGGATCAGTCTGTAAAAGAATCTACTTCCACCTACCAGCGCGATCAGATAAAACGTGCGGATCACATAATAGCTCCTCGGAAGATGTTTTCCCATTCCCACAACGATTGCCATGTCACAGAGTGAAGAAAAGACAACTGCGCCAATGATCTTGAAGGTTTCCTCCAGACCTGCGTATTCCCACAAGCTGCTGTATATACGAAACACTCCAAAAACAATCATCGTCACAAAAATCATCAGCACGCCGTAATCCAGAAGCACGCTGAAAAACTCTTCCGGTATCTGTCTGACATCAAATTCAAATCTGGTGGCAAGCGCCATCAGTGAAGAAAGAATGATCAAAAAGATATCCAGAACGATCAGACAGACTCTTCTTAATAACAACTGATAATTTATTTTCTTTCTCTTCATCCTTTTTTCCCATAGTAGCCGTAATGGCCATAGCCATATCCGTAGCCATACCCGTAGCCATATCCGTAACCATATCCATAACCGGTAATTCCCATCTCTGTTCCATTCAGTACATACCCGATCAGATTTACACCGGTATCTGCAATATTTTCTACTCCGTTCAGAATTCTGTCTATGCGTGCAGAGTCCTGACGTACTACCATGACTGCTCCATCTGTCATACGAGCGATTGCTGATGCGTCCGAAAGCATGCCACATGGCGGCGTATCTACGATCACATAATCATAATTTTTACGAAGTACCTTTAACAGCCGTTCCAGATATCCGTTTCCAATCAGTTCGGTTGGATTTTTTACCATCTCTTTTCCCGGCAGAATGTCCAGCTCATACTCGCCGTAGCGAAGCATAACCGATTTGAGATCTGTTTTTTTATTCAAAACATCCGCAATCCCATACTTTTTTGTCCGAATTCCCATAGACAATGCAACAGATGGATGTCTGAGATCTCCATCAAGTAACGCAACTTTCTTTCCTTTTTTTGCAAGAGATATTGCAAGGTTTACTGCCACTGTTGTTTTTCCTTCGTCGGATATGGCACTGGTCACGATCAGACTTTTTATTCCATTCTCTTCTGCATTTTTTGTCACTCTCGTGCGAATCGTTCGGAAGCTTTCCCGAAGAACTGTTGTATTTCCTTTCCCGTCAAGAAGTACTGTTTTTTTACTTTTGCGTCTTTTTCCATGTGATTTTGGCACGCTTCCAAGATATGCAATACTCAGATAGTTTTTCAGGTCCTCTTCCCTTCGTACCGTTTTTCTTGTTGATGCATATACAAATAAAAGGAAAATACTAACTACCGCCCCCGCAGCCACACCTTTTGCAACTGCTCCTGTAAAATTCTGCGGGTTCTGTGGTTTTTCCGGAATGCCACTTTCATCCATCAACGTCAGCTGTGTATCTCCTATAATATATTCTGCAACCTGCGGATAGTATTTGATAACTGCCTGCAGCACATCGTAAGCAATCTGGGGATCAGAAGCAGTTACATTGATCGTAAAAATTGATGTATCCTGAATTGCTTCTGCTGAAATACTTGCTGGTATCGAATCAACCCCGAGACTTTCTGCCACAATATCCGAAAGTGCACCACTGGTCAGGATATATGGAAATGTTTTACTGAGCTGTCCTGCTGTTGTTTCATCCGAATAGCTCTGATTGTATCCGTATGCCGTCTTAGTCTCCACAACAAAAGAAGAATATGCCTGATATACCGGAGTATAATTTGTCTTTTCTCTCATATACATAACGGCTCCACAGACTGCCATAAGCAGAAAACACAGGAGGAAAAACTTCTTAAATCCTCGCCACATATCATCCAGAATCGTAGTAAAATACAGAATTCCGGAATCCATCTCTGTATTACGCTCGCTTCCCATAATGTCCTCCATATCCGTAATGTCCGCTTCCTGCCATATTTTGTGACGTCACACCATTCAGGATGCAGCCAAGTACTTTTCCTCTGGTATTGTTCAGTATATCGATTGCATCATTAATGTCCTTCGTCAATACTGTATCCTGTCTTACTACCAGCACAGAAGCATCTGTCATCTGTGCCAGCTCCTCTGTATCTGCCACAAGGGCAAGCGGAGAAGTGTCGATAACTACATAGTCCATTTTTTCACGGCAAAAAGCGATGATCTGTTTGAGCGTCATGCTTTTCAGCAGAGTTTCGATTGCATTTGAAGAAGTTTTATTTAAAATCATATACAGACCGGAATTATTCCAGTTCCGGATAATCTTCTCCGTACTTGCATGGTTGATCAGTACATCTCCTAGATCCGTCTCTTCATTATCACGGACATTAAAAATTTTGTACTGTGCCGGTTTTCGGAAGTCACAGTCTATCAGCATAACTCTGCTTCCTCCCTGCGCAAGTGACAGTGCCAGATTTGCTGCTACTGTGGATTTTCCTTCATTTTCCATCACACTGGTAACAAGAAGTACTTTTGCATCCTCTTTATCCATATAGCTTCTTACTCTGGATGCAGCCATTTTGCTGGATTCCACATAAGCAAAACTTCGAAGCGGATTCTGGATCAGCATAGAAAGATAATCCTTCTTTCTTTTCATGGAAAGGGCCTTTGATTTTTTCTCATAGGCAATCGTTCCAAGCAAACGGGTATCCAGTTTTGTGGATACTTCTCCCGGATTTTTAATGGTATCTCGTATGTAGGAAATTCCTGCCAATAAAGCGATCAGGCATCCGGCTGCCACAACAAATACCTTCATGACAGTTCTTTTTTCATCCAGTGGATTGATCGAAGCCATGGCAACAGATGGTTGCTGGATTGTCTCAATGATGACATTTTTTATCGCATAATCAGAAACTGTATTATAATTTTCCATAACAGACTGAAGTACTCGGTAGGACTCTGCTGCAGTTCCTGCCTTAACAGAAAATGTGATCAGATTCGTCTCCGGTACAAGATCTACAGAAGTTTTCACATTCAGGTTGTTCATCCCAAGATCCTGGGCAACTTTTTTCTTAAGTACATTACTTCCAAGAATTTCTGTAAACTGTGATGCAAGCTCTTTCGTAGAATTCAGATTCTGATAGATATTGTTATTCATCCCTTTTGCCGTAACAACAAATGTTGTCGAAGTTCGGTATTCCGGCTGATAAGTCGCACAGATCCAGATATCTGCAAACAATGCAGCAGCTATTGCCAGCAAAAGAATGGTCAGCCACTCTCTTCCAATGTCTTTCAGCATGCTGATCAGGTCTATCTGCTGAACGGTTTCGTTGTCTATTCTCTCTTCCATAAATTCCTCTTTCTCACTATCTCACCACAACGATCAGACGTACCTGACCGGTTACACTTTCTTTCCCACTGTCGTCCGTAATCTGATACAGGATTTCATATGTACCAGGAGTATTAAAATCTGCCTGATTCGTGATCTGCACCTCATCTGCAGTAATAGCAGTACGTTCCTGCTTTTCCGCCGGATTCGGATCACGGAGAACACCATCTTCTCCCCGTACAAATTTAATCCCTCCCATAGTGATCTGCTGAACATAGGACCACGGATCAATTGCATTTCCAACTGACGTATATACCAGATACTCTGATAATTCAAACTGCGGTTTCTGGGCCTCCTTTGACGGATCATAAATCTCAACAGTAACCGGTAATTTCTGTACATCTCCGGCACTGTTTGCAACCTGATATACCATTGGATATTCCCCTGCCACATCAGCCTGGACATAATATTCACTGGACATTTTAATCTTTCCGGTGATATCTCCATCCAGCACATCCGAACAGTTAAGCGTTCCCATGATATCCTGTGTATTCACCGCAAAACGCAGAGGTTCTGTCAAAGAAAATGTTGGTGAAACATAATCTGTATATGTAATTTTTCTTGCCGCCTTTGTCGCATGATTATCTGAATCAAATGCAACCACCGTCATATTACGCGTATGGTTTTCCATAAAATTACTGACAGATTCCACGATCAGACTTCCCGTCACATCACCGTCTTTGGAATCCGTTGCCTTAATTCCTTTCAAAAGTTCTCCATCTTCTGCCTGGCAGGATACCTGAATAGAGTCTGTATCCATTGTGATCGCCGGTGCCTGATTGTCTTTAGAATTGATCTGTTCATATTTGAAATACCCAAAAGACGCAGCTGCGATCACAAACACCACCATGCTAAATATCCTTAACTTTTTCATCAAACACTCCTCTTGATCTTTGCCTGTCAGACAGGCATAAAATATTTTTTCCTCCGTTCTGGTCTGCGACCATGCAAAGGAATCTGTATATTTTTTATGATCCGTTCCGGATTATCATCTGTCAGGTGCCATGCATATCCATAGCCTCCTATATGAACAAGGGCTGTTTTTGTCTCGCTCATATGTGGCGTACGGATATAAGAATGATGTGCATCACTGGCAATGCATGATATCAGGTCATTTTTCAGAAGGATATGTGCAGTCTCCATAACACTTCTCCCAAATCTTCCCAGAATACTGCCTTTATTCATCTGCGTAATGCATCCGTTCTGTATCCACTCATACACAAGCTCCGGATAATCCTGTATACAAAAATAGCGTTCCGGGTGTGCGATCAATGGTATCTTCCCCGTATCAAAGATATCCTCCAGACATTCCCGGATCCACCAGGGATCTGCGTCAAACGGAAACTCGACCAGATAATAATCCGTCCCATTGATTCCACTCAGCTGCTTATTTTTTATCTTCTGTGCAATATCCTCCGAGGCAAAAATCTCCATTCCATTTAATATTTTCAATGGAATCTTTTCTTTCTTCAATACCATGCGCAGTCGTTCAAAAGCTGTTTGAAGCTGCTCTGACTGAAAATTTTCAAATCGCCCCATCTGATTGCTGTGCGGTGTCGCTGCCATGATCTCTACGCCACTTTCCACCGCCAGCTCTGCCATTTCCAGTGATTCTTCCATATCTTCTGAACCATCATCCAGATCCGGCAAAATATGTGCATGTATATCGATCATTTTTGTCCCCTTTTTACAACACAACTTTATGCAGAATATAATTCTACCCTTTTCTCCTTCCCACTCCTACATACTAAAGTATGTGTTTTTTCCTTCTTTTTTCTAAAAATACAAATCTCTCTTCACAAAAAAAGACCCACAGATAAATCTTTTCAGATTTACCCGCAGGTCTTCTGTTCGTTAATGTAGAAATAAAAGACTTCCATAAATGAGCAGCCCCGCTGCTGTCAGTACTCCTACCGCAATGCCAAGCGACAGTAACAGAAAGTATCGGTCTCTGGAACTCCTATGTTTCTTTTTTCTTGTCTTTAAAGTGTTCTCTGCCGGAGCAGTATCTTTCCACGGACTGGCATGTTTTGTATTCGTTTTATGATATGTTGTATCCCTGTGTACCTCTCTTTTTTCATATGTTGCACTGATCTGTTCAGATGAAGCCTTTTCTCCCAGTGTGCCAAGAAGTTCCTGATTTAACTGATCTGTATAACCTTCCTTTTTTGTTTTCTCATTCATAACTTTCTGTCCCGCCTTCCTATTTCAGTTTCTTTAAATGACTCTCTCTGATTTCATAAATATGATCACTGACAGAAAGAACACTTGGGCGATGTGTCGTAACAACACAGGTCCTGCCTTTCTCCTTCTTCATAATGTTTTTTAATACCCGTTCTTCCGTATCTATATCCAGTGCCGAAGTCGCTTCATCCAAAATCAGAACCGGCGCATTTTTCAGGAGTGCCCTCGCTATGGCCAGTCTCTGTGCCTGCCCTTCCGAAAGTCCACTTCCCTTCTCACCTACCACTGTTTCCATGCCCTTCGGAAGTTTTTTTACAAAATCATAGGCGCAGGCCATTTCCAGAACTTCTCTGATTTCTTCATCTGTGGCATCTTCTTTTACCATCCTCATATTCTCAGCAATGCTTCCTGCAAAGATGGTATTGCCCTGCGGCACATAGCTGAAAAATTCTCGTGTTCCGGCAGAAAGTCTGCATTTTATTCCCTCTGCATTCTTAAGTTCAGCCCTTCCTTCCATTGGATGCAGAAGTCCAAGTAATACGCGAATCAATGTTGTCTTTCCTTCGCCTGACGGACCAACGACTGCAGTGATCTCACCTGCATTCGCAATAAAATCCCCTCTGTGAATCACATTCTCTCCGTCTTTATAATGAATATTGACTTCTTTTAACTCAATCGTGATCCCTTTATACTCTTTTTCCAGAATTCGATCTACCTTCTCCATATCCAGAGCATTTTCTTTTTCCAGTTCCGAAACCGACATCAGGCGTCCCGCACAAGTAGCAGCGTTGATGGCAGCCGGTATGATCTGAATCAGTGAGGAAAACGAGGAAGACAGTGAATTTGCCATCTGGAAAAACATCAGCAGGGTTCCGGTGGTGATGTACCCACTCCAGAGTCTGTACACGCTCCATCCAAAGCAGATATACGAAACACCGGTTCCTATTGCTGACATAAAGGAAGACGTATACACGGTAAATTTATTATAATCCAACATTTTTTCTTTGTATCTGTTCTGAAGGCTCTGTAGCTTCTTTTCAAATACTCCTGTCAGATCAAGGGCTTTTACTGTCTGGATATTCTGAAAAGTATCATCCTGAAAGGACATCAGACTGCTAGTCATCTCGCGCATTTCATTATTATAGGTCCGCATCTTCCCCATGAATTTTCTGGAAAAGATCACCGTAACCGGAGCACTGAGAAGTGCAATTCCTGCCATGACCGGATCATAATAAAAAATAATCGCAAATGCACCAATAAATTGCACCAGCTTTGTAATACTGTTTGGAATCCAACTGATCACGCCGGATGCTACCTGTACCGCATCATTTGACAGACGATTTAACAAATCTCCGCTTCTAAACTGCTGCAGTTCTTTCCATTCAGTATACAGAAGCTTTTGAAAAATATCTGCCTGAATTTCATTCTGTATCACAACGTTGATTCTTGCTGATATTCTGCTGATGACTGCATTCGAGATAATTCCAGCTGCTGTCATGCATATGATCAGCACAGCGAACAGAAGGATTTTATCTTTCCTGACTCCGGTGACTGCATCGATCAGATACTTGGACACAACACTGCTTCCAAGTCCCATAACGGTACCGAAGACTCCTGCCAAGATATAAAAACATATAGAAAACCAATAACGTTTTACATACTGATACATCCACACCGTTTCTTTGTATATTTCTTTCAGATATCCTTCTCTGATTCTGACAATGATTTTCTTTATCCACCGCTTCAAAATAGTACTCCACTTATCTTTACTGATTTCTCATCGCTCTACAATTCACTACCCGCAACTTGGTCAAATTATAGCACTGCACTTTATGATTCTCAAGCAATTCAACGCTTAAAAAGTGAATATATTTTTATTATCAGGGGACGAAATGGTATTACATAACGCCAGATATTCTCAAAAAATCTCCATGTAAATGTGTGTTCATCCAAATATTTCCCTTTCCGCAAAACCCCGGTAATTACGCCAAAAATCCGAGTTTCTTTAATAGGTCCTTCTATGTTTTTCTGTCCATCTCCAATAAAATAGAACTGGTTTTCACCAGTTCTGTCATCTTTTCGCATAAAGTGAATTCTGTGCATAATATACTGTCCGTTTTCTCTCTGAAAAAAAGCAATATCTCCTTTTTTCAGAGGACGTTCAATCCTTTTTATCAGCACCTGATCCCTCCTGTCAATAAGAAACGGCATCATACTGTTTCCTGTGACAACAAGGGAAACTTCTTTTCCCTCCTCAAGAATTGAGCGGACAACCTTCATGTATTCCTGGTTGTCTACAATACGGACAGGAATTTCGTGATCCATAGAACTCTCCTTTATCTTTTCCTATATTCTGTTTTCATCATTTATATTGCAAATAACTTACAAAATACCCTGTGCTTTCATCTCACCGGAAACCTTAACGTATTCTCTGCTGTTTTCGAGATTACCAAGTTTCTCTTCCCAGGTAAGATTTCTCTTTATTTTCGCCGGACTTCCCAACACAAGTGAACCATCCGGAATCACAGTATTCTTTGTTACCAGACTTCCGGCTCCAATGATACAGTCGTTTCCGATCTGTGCACCATCCAGAATTACCGCACCCATTCCAATCAGCGTCCGGTCTCCGATTGTACAGCTATGAATCACGGCATTATGCCCTATTGTAACATTGTTTCCAATAGAAACCGGCTTATTATGACTTACATGAACCGTGCAGTTCTCCTGAATATTGGTCTCCTCACCGATTACAATTGGTGCTTCATCGCCACGAATGACTGTATAATATAATACGCAGCTGTCTCGTCCGATCGTCACATCACCAATAATTACGGACTGTTTCGCTATTCGTGCGTCTTCTGATATTTTTACATTTTTGTAGTTCACCATATTTTTATACTCATTTCTAATTGTACTGCATATATTATGAATGAAAAACCTCAAAATTACAAGATATTTTCCTTTTCCATACAAAAAATCCCCCAAAACCCTCGCACCTCGATGAGGTGCCCTGGATTTCAGGGGATTGAAATGTTCTGACTTAAATCAGATCAGAAATTATTTACCAGCTACCTGAGCTGCAACTTCTGCTGCGAAGTCATCCTGACGTTTTTCGATACCTTCGCCAGTTTCGAAACGAACGAAACCTTTGATTGTGATCTTAGCGCTGTTTGCTTTAGCAACTTCTTCTACGTATTTAGCAACAGTCTGTTTTCCATCTTCTGCTTTAACGTAAACCTGATCAAGAAGGCAGATCTCTTTGAGTTCTTTCTTGATACGTCCAGTGATCATACCCTGGATAACCTTCTCCGGTTTCTGGGATTCTTTCGGATCGTTCTGGATCTGAGCAAGAAGGATTTCTTTTTCATGCTCGATATATTCAGCACTTACTTCGCTGTCGCTTGTGTACTGCGGTTTCAGAGCTGCAATCTGCATTGCTACGTTTCTAGCCATTTCTTTCACTGCATCGTTAACAACATCTGTTTCAACGTCTACAAGAACGCCGATTTTTCCACCCATATGTGTGTAAGAAGCAACGAATCCGTTTTCTTCTTTCACCTGAGCAAATCTTCTGATGTGCATGTTCTCACCGATAACTGCGATCTGAGCTGCAAGAGCTTCGTTTACAGTCTTGGTTGTATCAAGTGCCCATGGCTCTGCAAGGAAAGCGTCGATGTCAGCTGCGGAAGTTGTAAGTGCCTGTGCTGCAACATCTGCAACATAGCTCTGGAATTTTTCATTCTTAGCAACGAAGTCTGTCTCAGAGTTAACTTCTACAACAACTGCGTTCTTCTCATCATCAGCAACAAGAGTCTTGCAAAGACCTTCTGCTGCAACACGGCTTGCTTTTTTCTGAGCTGTAGCAAGACCTTTTTCACGCAGGAATTCTACTGCTTTGTCCATATCGCCATCTGTAGCTGTAAGAGCTTTCTTACAATCCATCATTCCGGCACCGGTCATTTCTCTTAATTCTTTTACCTGAGCTGCTGTAATAGCCATTGTATTTTCCTCCTGGAATTATTAAATTAATTATTCCTCTGTAGCTTCTTCAACTTCTGCTTCTTCAGCTTCTGTTGTTCCCTGATTTGCTTCGATAACAGCGTCTGCCATTTTTGAAACGATCAGTTTTACGGCACGAATAGCATCATCGTTACCCGGAATTACATAATCCAGTTCTTCCGGATCACAGTTAGTATCGCAGATACCGATAAGCGGAATACCTAATGTATGAGCTTCCTGAACACAGATTCTTTCTTTCTTAGGGTCAACGATGAAGATTGCGTCTGGGAGACGTTTCATTTCTTTGATACCGCCAAGGTTTTTCTGCAGTTTAGCAAGTTCTTTTCTTAATTCAATAACTTCTTTCTTTGGAAGTACTTCGAAAGTTCCGTCAGCTTCCATAGCTTCGATCTGTTTCAGTCTTGCAATACGGCTCTGGATTGTCTTGAAGTTTGTAAGCATACCACCAAGCCATCTTTCGTTTACATAGAACTGTCCGCAACGCTCTGCTTCTGCTTTGATAGCATCCTGAGCCTGTTTCTTAGTACCAACGAAAAGGATGTTTCCACCGTTAGCTACGATATCAGCTACTGCATTGTATGCATCGTCAACCATGCCTACAGACTGCTGAAGGTCGATGATATAGATTCCGTTTCTTTCTGTGTAGATGTACGGAGCCATTTTAGGGTTCCATCTTCTTGTCTGATGTCCGAAATGAACACCTGCTTCCAAAAGCTGTTTCATTGAAATAACGCTCATGATTTGTTCTCCTTTTTGGTTAAATTCTTCCGTACAGATCATTTTCTATCCGGACCCAACCTCACACCGTAAGGGCACCATCCATCGGAATCTCTGTACGTGATTTTTATTTGTGCGGTTTTGCGCACATTGCAACTTCTAGAGTATAGCATAAGAAAACCCTCTGTGTAAAGAGGGTTTTGAGAGTTTTTGTTAACTTTTTCGCAGGCTTTTTAATTCCTCATCTGTCAAGGCGCGATACTCCCCTTTTCTCAAATCGTCAGGCAAGGTGAGGGAGCCCATGGTGATTCTTTTGAGGTAGATAACGGGGGTTTCGACTGCTGCCATCATGCGTTTCACCTGGTGGAATTTTCCTTCATGGATTGTCAGATGCAGTTCTGTATAGACTTCCGGGAGATTCTCTCTGCGGACGCGCCCTGGTTCTGGTTCACCTGCACCTTCCCAGCTTCCGCCAACGATTTCTACCTTAGCCGGCATCGTCAGTTTTTTTTCGCCGATATCCACACCTTTTTCCAGTTTCTCGATCTTTTCCACTGTAAGCTTTCCTTCCACTCGGACAAAGTAGGTTTTATCCACATGTTTTCCCGGTGCAAGGAGTTCATGCGCCAGCATACCATCATCTGTGATAAGGAGCAGGCCTTCTGTATCTTTATCAAGTCTTCCTACCGGAAACAGACCCTTGCGATCAGATGGAACATATTCCATAACTGTTCGGTCATTACGATCTTCTGTTGCACTGACGCAGCCGGCTGGTTTATTCAGAAGATAATAGACAAATTCCGGTGCTGCACCTACTGTTTCACCTGAAAGTACAACGGTATCCTTCTCCGGATCAACCTTCAGTTCTGGTTTCTTCGCCGGAACTCCATTGACCTGAACCTGCCCCTTCTGTATAAACTTTTTCACTTCGCTTCTCGTACCCTTTCCTGCATCCGCAAGAAATTTATCCAGCCTTACTGCCTTTGCCATATATACTCCTTATTCTGTCTCAGATGAACCTGAATCGCCGCTGCTTTCCAGATAGATTGAAGTTGCTTCATCTGCTCCACCTATGATTTCCTGTGATACCATATCTTCGCTGTCATCCGTATACACTGTTTCTTCTTTTGTTACCGGTGCATCCACCTGTATACTACTCTGTGTGATTCCCAGCTCTGTAATCTTTTCTTTTACGAAATCAGGCAGCTTTTCTGTCTTCAGTCCATATGTATTCACAGCCTCGCCTTTATCTGTAAACACAGATGCATAAATATTCTGATATATCTCTGAATCTTTGTCGACGTATCCATTGTATCTTACAGTCAATGCCTCTTTCAGAGCTTTTATTTCTTCTGGATTCTCATAGGTTACATCTTCCTGCTGTCCATTCTCATCATTAAAATAGTTCAGCACAATCTTTTCAATATCCAGTTCCTCTACCGTCAGAGGATAACCTGTTTCCTTAAGAATTGCAAGAGTATTTTTAAATGAAGGATATATACCGACTATCCATTCTGCATACTGTACATCTGCATTCGTATTTCCTGGTATCATATTATTCACATCCTGTTTACGAGGAAGCTGATAAGCAAAATCAATTTTAACCTCGGGTACTTGCATAAAGTCTTCTGCTGTTGCAGCATCGACATCCTGCTTCATCGCTTCAAGGAGCTGTTTCATTTTATCCGAATCATTCTGGAAGATGCTGTATCCATTTCCGCCTGCATCATTCAGTCCAATATTTTTCAGATATTTCTGATCAAGATTAAGAAAACCAAATTTCTGTTCTTTCAAATTTTCTTCTTCATATAATCCTTTTACAAGAGCACTTAAATTCTCCGTCCCTATCCAGTATTTTCGGTAGATCTCTTTTCCAGATTTAAGTGTATATTTTATACTTGAATAAGAATAATATGTATAATCTCCATCGATTTCCTCACTTTTGGGATTGCCGGCAACGATATCCTGAAGAGCTTTATAAGTCTGGTCACCTATACCATTTTTACCGGTAAATGCCATTGCAGGTTCTGCCCAGTTATTTGCATTTGTTATTTCATAGTCTCCATCTTTGGTCTTTTGAACATTCTCATAGTAGTCCTGATCAAAAGACATCATGTTGAGATTCACGGATGCAATATCTTCCTGTTTTGGAATATAGCTGTCAAAATGCAGCAGGTCTTTCTGAAAAATAAGCGCACAAGCCGCTACAAGTAGTCCTGCAATTAGCAACTGTGATTTTTTCGCGAAAAATCCCTGGAAGCTCATCTGATATATTGTTTCTAACAGTCCGTGTATTATGACTGTTCCAAGTATCATTCCGAAAATCCACCAGAGGATTCTGGCTTTTCCGGTAGTGAGCGGATAGAATATCCAACCGACTGCAAGACCTCCCGGAATCACGACCATGAATCTCACTACGATTGAAATCCACGGATAAACCATTGATTTTCCAGCCGATTCTGATGGTCTTTTCTTATATGCAATCCATGCCAGGACTCCAAATACAACACCAAGAACAATAACTGCTGCAAGTAATTTTCCTGCCTTTCCTTCCGCATAAGCACTGACCATATCAAGAATCAACGTTCCCGGAGATGCAGAGTGCAGAAGCGTATGAAATCCACCATACTGATATTCTGAGAAGAAGGTATGCCAAAATGACTGTCCATAGGCTACAAGGATCAGACTGAGTACAATACCATACAGGTACATTCCACCCAGACATAGAATACCCATCAGCATATTTCCCGTCACACTGATTATAAGCACAATGCTGAAATAGATCACCAGGTAGATGATAAGATGCAGGAAAAGCATCCTGACTGCCATCCCCATAATATTCAGGCTGAAAAATCCTCGCGCTGCTCCAATGCAGATCATCAGAAATTCTGTAACGATATATGGTATCAGATAATATACCAATCCTGAAAATATTCTTTCCAGAAACATTTCTGATCTTTTCATCGGAAGTCCATGATAATAATCTGTTTTTTTGCCAGAATACAGGTAAATAAATCCATTCACACTGTTTATGAAAGCTGCTATTGATGCAATGATCAGGCCTGACAGTACAAAACCATCCTTCCACAAATTGTTATACAAAATCTGACTTTGCAAAGCTGAATATTTCAGATCACTCCAGGAACTCAGCTTCACCATACCAGTCACCGGAAATGCCAGAAGAAATCCGAGTGCTATAAATGCCGGTATCCATATCTGACCTTTAGAAATCGTCTTTATATATTTAGAAGAAAATATTCTGGATTTCATAACCAGCCACCTCCGTTTCACTGATAAATATTTCTTCCAGAGTCAGCGGAAGCACTTCACTGAACAATGGATTCTTCTCCTGTATCTTTGCCATGATTTCTGACCGCGTACCTCTTGCTGTAAACAATACAAGCGATCCCTGATGATCGATCTTTAATATGTCAAGTTCTTTTTTCAATTCCTCTTCCTGTTTCCTGTCTGTCAAAACACACTGTACTTTATGAATATAGAATTTCATATCTTCCAGGTCTTTACTCAAAAGCATGCCTCCTTTATGCAAAAGTCCCACATGGTCACAGATGTCTTCCAGTTCTCTCAAATTGTGTGAAGCCAGAACCGGAGTAAAATCTCTGCTCATGATTTCTGCTGCAAGCAGACTCTTAACCCCCTGACGTACTACCGGATCTAATCCGTCAAATGTTTCATCACAGAGAAGATATTTTGTCCCTGCACTGATTCCAAGAAGTACCATCAACTGTTTTTTCATACCCTTAGAAAAGCTGCCGACTTTTCTTCTTTCATCAAGCTGGAACTGATTCATCAGTTTTGCAAATCTCTGCTTCTCAAATTTCGGATAATGCAGCTGGTAGAACGCAGCCATATCCAACGCTGTATAGTTTGTCGGAAAATAGCAATCATCAGATATGTAGAAAACCTGTTCTTTTGCCTTTTCATTATCAAATACTGCCATATCATCAATCTTTATTTCACCCTCATCAGGTTTCAGAATTCCTGCAATCATACGAAGAAGTGTACTCTTCCCTGCACCGTTGCTTCCAACCAGACCGAAGACCTCTCTTTCCCCGATTTCCAGCGAAACCTTACTGACTGCCATAAGCGTCCCAAATGCTTTGCTGCATCCCCTTATCTCTATCATCTCTGTTCCTCCTCATACCCTTTCTGAACCAATGTCATCAGTTCTTCTTCTGTCATACCTGTGTTGATTCCACGTCTGACAAGTTCCAGAAATTCTTTTCGAAAATCTTCTTTGCTTTTTTCCTGAATCTGCTGCGTCTCTGCAACAAAATTCCCTTTGCCTTTTACCGGATAGATCAGTCCCTCCTGCTCCAGTGTCATATAAGCTCTCTGAATCGTATTCGGGTTGATAGATAATTCCATTGCCAGCTGCCGGACAGAAGGAAGTCTGGAACCGGCCGGCAATGCTCCCTGATAGATCAGCGTCCTGAACTTTTCAGTTATCTGTTCATATATCGGACGTCTGTCCTGATAATCTAGTATTATCATTGTCCCTCCTTTCTGCTGTAAATCATTTTTTCGCATGTGTATTTAGTGTATTAATTGTTTTAATACACTTATGATATCATATATTCCCCTTAAGAGCAATCTTTCTAATTATAAAATCTTTCTAAACCCCGAAATCTAATTACCATTATTTCTTTATATAAAAAAGCTCCCAGATTTTATTTCATCTGAAAGCTTTTCATTTGTATCATAATTTTTACTTTTCTCTGCTATATAACTCGTTTTGCTCTTCCCTGTACTCTTTTTGTAAAATAAAAACAGCCCAAAATCATTACCATCAGTAAGATCAGGAATAATATCATGATTGCAGCCGAATTCCTGGCAATGATCCATGTATACAAATCCGGCGATATCAGTGACCAGATATTAGCCCCCATATGCAATAGCACACTGCTCCACAGACATCCACTGATATCCAGAATATATGCAAACACTATTCCAAGAAGGCTCGCATAAACAGCCTGTACCAGATTTCCATGATAGATTCCAAAAATCAGGCCAGAAATTACAGCAGCTGCTCCCATTCGCATATAATCCCGAAGTCTCAGATAGATCAGCCAGCGAAAAACGATTTCCTCTGCAAGCGGTGCTATGATTCCCATAGATAAGATCAGGAACCACATTTGTTTTCCTTCCATCAGCTGGTCCATAGATTCCTGATATTCCTGATAATTCAAAACCGACTGCAGTATTCCCACAAGCATATTGGCAAACTGAGAAAATGCCGCTCCCATTCCAAGCAACAGTAACATTTCCGGAATTTTCAACTGCCATGGTTTTTGCGAAGTTACAAGTCCGCCAATTTTTCTCGCTGCACGGTCTCTACTGTAAAACCACAGACAGGGAATCATAGCAAGTAATCCAGTCAGCCCTGTAAAAAGAATTGCATTTTGATAATAAGTATCCATTCCCCCGCCAGATTTCATGATCAGCCACAGACCTGCGTAGCCAACGATCTGTGAAATCAAAAAATGAATCCCACAGGGATATGCTACTCTCCAGATCTGTCTGACATGGCTTTGTCTGCGTCGGGGGCTCAGACGAAAAAATCCAGGATTTCTTCAGCTGATGCCACGATCTGCAATGGCTGGGAGGCCACAAGTTCTTCTTCTGTCCCATAGCCATAAGAAACAGCCACACAATCAAGTCCGGCCTTTCTGGCTCCAAGAACATCGTGCTCTTTATCCCCCACCATGATCACCTGCTCGCGGTGATGATCCAATCCAAGGCGTTTCAAGGTTTCTTCAATCACCTCTGTCTTATTTGTTCTGGCTCCATTCATTTCACTGCCCACAATTTCGTCAAAATATTCCTTCAAATTAAAATAATCTAAAATCTGTTTCACATAATATTCTGGTTTGGAAGATGCAACTGCCAGAAGGTATTTCTTTCTCCTTAATTCCTGAAGCATCTTTTCCACACCCGGATATGGACGATTCTCAAATATTCCAGTCGTAGAATAACGCTCTCTGTAGTATTCCACTGCTTTGCGCGCAGTTGCTTCATCCATATCTGCATACTTCATAAACTGCTCCATCAGCGGTGGTCCGATAAACACTTTCAGTTTTTCAAGACCCGACTCTGGTCTGCCAAGCTTTTCAAGCGCATACTGCACGCATTTTGTGATTCCCTCACCTGACTCTGTCAACGTTCCATCCAGATCAAATAAGATTGCTTTATACATAATTCCTCCGATTTTTTACAGATAATTTTTCTTTTGTATCAAAATAATTCGTCTAAAAAACATTATAGGTCAGTATAACATTCTTTTTCTCTCCCGTCCACGTAAAATCTGCCGGTATCATAGCTGCAATCTCCAGCAGATTTATGTCATTGACAAGGTCATGTACTCTAACTATTTCTCCCTCTGTATCCCAGTCCTTTTCCTGTCCATTAACACGTACACTTACAATTTCTACCACTGCATTCTTCTTGATTCGGATTTCTGCATATTCTCCCTTTCCCAATTCCTGTCTCAAAAATAAGAGTTTCATTTTTCGCAAACATTCTGCAGGCGGCAGACGGTACTCTTCCTTGTACTCTGTTACTGTTTCCACCTCTTCTTTCGGGACTTCTGTAAATACCGGTATTGAAGTTGCTGTTGGCGCAGGAACCGGAGTTGGAGTTGGAGTCACGGTCGGTATCCATGTCGGACTCGTTTCTGCGGGAATCGATACTACCGTACTCTCAGACTTGATGATTCTGTCTTCATCCATGATCGAACTACTTACATTTTCGTTCTCTCCTCTATACCTTTCCGTATATTCTGTTACAGAAGAACGGTTTTTTTCAGTTGTTGTGGAACTTTCCCGTGCATTCCAATTCTGTACAGGCACTTGTTCATACTCCTCATTATATGAGGATACCGTTCCTGAAGTATTTTGTTCTGATTCCTGTCCGTCATTTCGTGCTTCATCTACATAAGTATTACTGTCATTCTGTTCTGGTGTATTGCATACCGGCTCATCCTCCCATTCTTCTCCGGTTCCTTCATATTCACCGGTCCCTGTTGAAACCTCAAACCCACCAAACTCAGCTGCATATGCAGCTGAACAACTTCCGTACATTGCCATTATCAGTAAACTAAAAAGTACTTTCCAAAAAAGATTGTTTCGTCCTTCCAAGAATAATTCCTGCCTCCTTCTTCCATTCCTGCCATTCTTCAGCAAATGCATCTGCTATCTGCATTCTTTTTTCTTCTGCCCTGTTTTTCCACTGTCTATATACTGCTCTGCTTTCCTGATACCTGCCCTGTCTGCACAAAAATAATCCATATTCCAGATAGCCCTTACTATACTCCGGCTCATATGTTAACAGTTGCCGATAGTAGATTTCTGCATGATCTGCTTTGTCTGCCAGCTGCCCGTTCCACGCAAGCAGTTCCAGAATTCGGATCTGATCCTGTGTCTTCTGATAAACTTTTTGCAAATTCTGCAGCTCTTTTTCTATGTGAACATGTATTTTCTCTTTCCATATTGCAGAACCAGTCTGATATTCCATGGTAAAATACTGCGCGGTCACCGGTGTCAGCATCTGCGACAGCTCTGGCAGTTTTTCTCTGTCTAATCCTGAACCCAGAACAGCCACAAACACCACCAAAGCTACCGCCAGCGGGAAAAGTACAGCTTTCAGCTGCAAATTCAGCGGATGAATTTTACATAATTCATTTCTTGCCTCCGCGGTACCCTGCCAGCGCTTCTCCGGCTCTGTACGGCAACATCTGAAAATAAATTTCCCCAAAGCAGGACATTTCAAAAAATACCGGAATTTCTTTTTGCCACAAAGCACTTCCATTGTTTTTCCAAGTGCATAAAAATCGCTGGCTGCACTTATCTTTCCTTGCAGCTGTTCAGGGGCAGCATATCCTCTTGTTCCCTTTGTTTCTTTATAAGAAGCACTATATGAAAAAACCGCACTTCCAAAATCTACCAGATAAAGGCGTTTCTGATCTGTCATCATTATATTTGCCGGCTTCAGATCCCCATAAAAAACTGCCGGTTTCCTGGAATGAAAATATTCCAGTACCTGCAAGGTCACATCGCCTATGCACAGTATCTCCTCTATGGAAAAAACATATCCTTCCTGCATATACTCTTCCAGAGATCTGCCATGTATATATTCCATGATGATGTAACAAAAGTTACCCCTCTCTGTGTAATCAATCATCTTTGGCAGATAGGGATGTTCAAGAAGTCTGAGCAGTCCAGCCTCTCTTCTGCTGCTGGCAGGCAGCTCTTTTACCGCACGAAAAATGCCAAGTTCCAGATCACGTGCCAAATACATGGAACCTTCACCGCCTCTGCCAATCTGCTCGACAATACAATAGCGGCCTTTCAGTATGATTCCTGTTAGATCGATATCGATCGCTCCTTTCGCTGATTTTTATAAATATCTGTATGGAAAAATGTTGGGAATTCCAACTTATAGAATTTTGAGATGAAATAAGTATATCATAAAAAGGAATGGAAAATAATAAATTTTTTCTAAAAAAATCTCACCTTCCAGATGGGAGGTGAGACTTTAATTCAATTACATACGATCCGGTGCTGAGAACCCAAGAAGGTCGATGCTTGTTTCAAGTATATCTTTTGTAAGACCGAGAAGTTTCAGGAAGGATTCTTTCTGTGCCTGGTTTTCTTCGCTGAGAATCTTAGTCTCATGGTAAAAACTGTTGAATGCATTGGATACTTCATAAATGTATGCACAGATCTTATGCGGTGCTTTTTCTTCGAAAGCATTCTCAATGGTACTTCCGAATTTTGTCAGCTCCAGCATAAGGTTCTTCTGGCTTGCATTGACAGCCGGAAGGATTTCTCCTGCTTCAAGGTTTCCACCTTCTTCTTTATAACGATTGAGAATGGATTTGATACGAACGATCGTATACAGGATATACGGACCTGTATTTCCTTCGAAGGAAGTGAAACGATCAATATCAAACACATAATCTTTGGTTGCCTGATTGGACAGGTCACCATATTTGATTGCAGAAAGTCCTACAATCTCCGCTGTTTCTTTTGCATCCTGATCTTTGACACTTCTGTTCTCGACAATCTTATGAAACATCTCTTCGTCAATATCTGCGATGAGATTTTCCAGACGCATAACACCGCCCTCTCTTGTTTTGAACGGTTTTCCGTCTTTTCCATTCATGGTACCAAATCCAAGGAAAGAAAGTTTCGTCTCCGGTTTTACAAGTCCGGTCTTTCTTGCACAGCGGAATACCTGAATGAAATGAAGTTCCTGACGCTTGTCTACTACATAAAGAATTTCATCTGGATCAAAGAGTTTGACACGCTCTACGATCGTTGCAAGATCTGTTGTGGTATACAGAGAAGCTCCGTCTGATTTCAACAACATACATGGCGGAATTTCTTTGGTATCAGATTCTTCTTTGACATCTACTACCAGTGCTCCCTGATCTTCATATGCAAATCCCTGGTCTTTCATTTTCTGAACCATATCCGGAATATACGGCTGTGCATCAGATTCCTTTTTCCACAGATCAAAGGAAACATTCAGGTTTGCATAGTTTCTCTTGAGGTCTGTAACAGAAACCTGCATGATGTGATTCCAGAGAGCCATATATCCAGGTTTACCCTGCTGAAGCTGATGTGTTGCTTCAAGAGCTTCATTACGGTATTCTTCGTCTTCTTTGGATTTACCACTTGCACATGGATAGATTTCCTCCAGTTCGCTGATGGTAAACGGTGCTTCCTTCGGATATTCTCCTTCGTAAGTATCGTCAAAATAAACCAGTTCCGGCTTGCGGTGTTTCAGTTCTGTAATGATCAGCCCCATCTGCAGTCCCCAGTCTCCAAGATGTACATCACCGATCACTTTATGTCCGACAAAACGTCCGATACGTTTGATACTCTCCCCAATGATTGCAGAACGAAGATGACCTACATGAAGTGGTTTTGCAACATTCGGTCCGCCGTAGTCGATAATGATCGTCTTCGGTTTCTCAGCAGTTTTTACAGAATATTTCTCATCTGCTGCCATTTTCTTCAGGTAATCACCAAGAAATTCTTCTTTAACCCGCAGATTGATAAATCCTGGCTTCACAACTTCTGCCATTGCAAAGATCTGACTGTCTTTCAGATATGAAACTACATCATCTGCAATCATAAATGGTGCTTTCTTGTATGCTTTGGCTCCTGCCATGGCTCCATTGCACTGAAATTCACATAAATCCGGTCTGTTGGAAACGGTAACTTTACCGTACTCCGGATTGTATCCGGCTTTTTCAAAAGCAGAAGCAAGTTCTTCTGCCATTAATTCCATAAGTTTTTTCATTTTTCTGACTCCTTTTATACAGTTACTTTCTTTGAACATGCAACAGCAAGTGCTCCATGTCCGATATGGCATGCAACACTTAAAGAAAGTGGGTCCATATGGATGTCCATTCCAGGAAATGCTGCCTGAACTTCTTTTTTGAATTCCTCGGCCTCTTCTTTGTTTCCTGCATAAGCTATCTGCAGACACATCTCACCGGATTCTACATATTTCTTAAAACGTGTATCCCAGTCTTCCTGCATTGCTTTCATCATGACCCTCTTTGCCTGCTTCTTACCCCGGACTTTTGCATATGCATCAAGCTTCTCTCCCTGGATCTGAAGAACAGGTTTCAGATTCAGAACTGTTCCGATCGCAGCTGCAGCCGGAGTGATTCTTCCACCTTTTTTCAGATATTTCAGAGTTTCCAGAGTAATATAGATACTTGACTCCATCTTCTCTTCTTCCAGTTTTTCTTTAATCTCTGCCGCATTCTTTCCTGCATCTCTTAATGCTATTGCATCAAGTACTGACTGACGCTGCGTAACTGAAATTCTCTGGTTATTAACAACCTGCACTCTGCCATCGTAATCTCTGGCAAGCATGGTAGCTGTATCACAGGACGCACTCAGTCCACTGGACATCGGAATATGTACAATTTCATCATACTCTTCCAGCAGATTATCCCACAAACCACATACTTCAGCCGGACTCGGCTGTGAAGTAGATATGGATTCATCATTTTTCAGACGTTCATAAAAATCCTCCTGTGAAAGAGTGATTCCTTCCAGATACATCACATCGTTAATATAAAAAGGCATAGGCAGAACAGAGATTCCCAGTTTTCTTCCTTCATCCTGCGTAATACCACTGTTACTGTCTGTTACAATTGCAATTTTTCTCATACTGCATCTCCTCATGTATTTTACTTCATATCTGAATCATTGCATATTGATTATAGTCTAACACATTTTTTTCTCCATCTCAATTAAAATATCAAAAATGCCCCTCATAACAGAAAAAGAGATTGGAGTCTGTCTCTGATCAACAAACTCCAACCTCTGTCATTCACTTCTAAGTGCATCAATCGGATTTAAATCGGCAGCCTTGACTGACGGAAGTAATCCAAAGATCACGCCAATCAATGTGGAAAAAAGAACGGAACCAATGATCGCCGGTATACTGATAGCTGTCGGAGCCCCCGACAGTTCCGATACCACTTTGGAAAGTGCAATTCCAACAATAACTCCGATCACTCCTCCAATGCTTGTCAGCATGGAGGCTTCTGTCAAAAACTGAAACAGAATCACTTTCTTTCGTGCACCGATTGCTTTTTTCAGACCAATTTCACTGGTTCGTTCAGTGACGGATACCAACATGATATTCATAACGCCGATACCTCCGACCAACAATGAAATACTTGCAATCCAGATCAGCTGTGTATTGGTGCTCTCACTGAGTTTCTGCAAGTTCTTGACCTGCTGCATTACATCATCCGCTTTATATTTGTACTTGGATGTATTGGTGTTGATTCCCTGATTCATAATATCCGCTGCTGCATTTCCGGCGGAACTCATATTATCCGTTGAATCTGCTCGGATCACGGCATTCTCAGGTTCATCAAACTTAAATGCCATGGGCCAGCATTTATTCGGAATCATGACTGTTCCCATGATCATCTGATAATATTGATTGTACTCATCAATGGTTTTGATATTTGGCTGATAATCATCATTCTGTTCTACCACACCAATAACGGTAAACGGTTCGGATCCAATCTCTATTGTTTTTCCAACAGGATCTTTTCCTGCAAAGAGATTATCTGCCGCATTGCTGTCTACCAGTACAACCTTTCGCATCTCATCATAATCCTTCTGTATAAAACCACGGCCGGATCTTACCATATATCCACAGGTATCCAGATAATTCATATCAATTCCATAAATACTTCCACCCTGAAAACTGGTATTTTCATAATATACACTGCTGGTATATGTACGGCTGTAAAAGAATGTCGCATTCTCCACATGATCCAGATTCATAACATCTTCTTTCTGCTGATCTGAGAGAAGCGGCGGTTCCGTACCATCGGTCATTCCATACTCCGGATCATAATCACTGTCACCATAATTCAGACTCACAGAAACTGTATTATTTCCCGCACCGATCAGGTCTTCTTTGATCTGTTCACTTGTTCCCTTGATCGTAGACACGATCGCAATGATCGATGCAATACCAATAATGATACCCAGCATAGTCAGAAAAGATCGCATTTTATGAGACCAGATTCCCTGAATGGATATCCTCATATTTTCAAGCATAAAATACCACCTTTCTAATATCCATAGATCTCACTGGAAGAAACTTCCTTGGTCTTTGCACCTTCTTTTACCGTGTCACCATACGGAAAAGCAATCTTATCATCTCTGGTGATTCCACCGGTTATCAGTACACTGTAGCCGCCATTTACATTACCACCTACGGTAAGCACCTGTTTCTTCAGCACTCCGTTGTCATCCTTGTATACATAACTGGCTCCATTTTCTGACCGTACAAATGCCCTGTCCAGAACAATTCCTTTGCTCTGTGTATTATTTGTCAGAGAAATCGTCAGCCAGTCTTCGTCCGATACTTTGACGGTTTTGTCCGGAATCGTTGCAATATATGTATAATAAGATACATTTGGATTTCCATTGCCGGAATAATTATCACCTGAAACCGGATACTCAGATACATCGATCACCTCTGCTTCAAAATCACCATTCTGACTTGAACAGTTCAGTATCGTACCTTCCTTAACCTGATCCAGCATCAGTTCACTGACTGTACCTTTTACGTAGTAACCTTCTTTGCTTTTGATCGTCATAAAAGAATTTCCATCAGATGCGCCAGTCACCGGATCGCCTACTTTTGCAACCGTTCCGTCCAGCTTGCTGTATATTACCTCTTTTTTTACTTTTTTCTCGAGTTTCTCAATATTCAGTTTATTTTCTCTGATGTCCAGTTTCAGGCTGTCAATCTTAGTCTGCTGAATCTTGATCGCCTCATCACGTGAGATAGATGCCGAACCACCATCATCTCCACCGCCGCCTCCGTCTCCGCCTCCATCAGCCGGTGGCTTCTCATAATGAGATGCCCCGTCCAGCGAAAACTCAACTTCAGAGTTATCGGTTACCATTTTTTCCAGCAGGCCTCCATCTACAAGATAATAGCCTGTGCAGGATTCTTTACGGTCCAGCAGATTTGTTATCGTATCATTTTGATGAAACTCCAGCTGATACCAGTATCCTTCTCTGCCAGGTTCCTTCGTACCATCAGCCTGAAAAGCAGCCATTTTATTCAAAAAGGATCCCTTCGCAACTACATAGCCTTTTGCAGAACTGCAGAGGAATACATATGGATCATCCTCTGTACCTGTTCCGGTATAGGGTTCTGTATTTTCATCCAGAACCTGATAAAACATCGGACTTCCATCCGTCAGATCATCTGTTCCAGTATCCGGTTCTGTGTCAACGATCTCGATTTCGTCTGTGAAATCTTCATCGGCATTATCATCCGGTATATTCGTTGGCTCCGGACTGAGCGTTACTGTGGCATCATTTCCTGTCGTATCCGGCTCTTCAAACTCAACCTTCACATCTGTACTACTGTTGTCTGATGAATCTGCATTTCCATCTGAACTGTTCTCAGAGCCGCTCTCTGTTCCCTGTGTTTGTGCAGCTGCACTTTCGGAATCCTCAACAGCAGTCTCTTCTGTATTTGCAGATTCTATATCTGTCTTCTCCACAGCAGCCGCCAGAACCGGCTGGATAATTGCAGCCAGATAATTGCCCTTCACACTTCCACCCGTCGAAGCAGTTTCATTACTGTCATCCATCGCACTGCTTGTATCTGTATCATCCGATGTGCTGCCGGAAGTATCCAGTGTCTCCCCATCACTTTCTTCTATCTTACCGCCGTTTTTCAGGCTGCTCAGCCTGTTAATCGCTTTATTCAGATCCTGTTCCTGCTGTTTTTGTTTCAGCTTGGCTATATTCAGTTCCATCTGAACAAGTGTCATATCAAAAGACATCAACTGATCCCCTTTTTTAACGGAATCCCCCTTTGATACATAGACCTCCTTAATGATCATATCTTTGTCTATGTTAACACTCTGCGTCGCACTGGTAACAATATTTCCATCAAGATTTGTATCATCCATGTAATACTGACCGGCCAGACTGTCAACGCTTACAACAGACACCGTTTTCTGATGAGACTTTTTATAATAGACTGCTCCGCCGGCAGATCCTCCTGCGACCAGAGCTGCGATCAGGATACCTATGATGATTTTTTTCTTCATGAACTACTTCACCTCTTTTTCCTTCAGCTCTCCATCGCGAATCATCACAACCCGCTTTGCATGTGCAGCAATGTCCGGATCATGAGTGATCATAAGGACTGTAACCCCCTCATCATTCAGCTTCTGGAAAAGCTCCATGACCTGAGCACCTGATTTACTGTCAAGTGCTCCTGTTGGTTCATCTGCCAGAAGGAGTTTGGGGTTATTTACGATTGCCCTGGCAATCGCAACTCGCTGCATCTGTCCACCGGAAAGCTGGTTCGGCTGAAAGTCTACACGATCAGCAAGTCCTACTCTTTCCAGTGCCTTCATTGCCCGCTCCCGTCTTTCTTTCTTCGGGACTTTGGCATAATTCAATGGAAGTTCTACGTTAGCAAGCGCAGACTGTCTTGGAAGAAGGTGGAAACTCTGAAATACAAATCCGATCTTATTAAGTCGGATATCTGACATATCATTTTCTGAACAGTTGAGAATGTCCTGTCCATCCAGAAAAAATTTCCCTTCTGTCGGCTTATCCAGGCATCCTATAATATTCATGAGTGTTGTTTTTCCTGATCCGGATGGTCCCATGATTGCCACATATTCTCCCTCTTCCATGGAAAAATTAACGTCCTTCAGAACCGGCACACTCATCTTTCCCTGCTGATAGTTCTTAAAGATTCCCTTTAATTCCAAAATCATTGTGCTTCCTCCGTATCCTCCTCTACCGGCATAAGATTATCATCCAGTATCTCACCTGAATCGGAACTTCCGTCTGTCATATCCATTGATTCATCCGATGAACTGTCATCCACAATGCTGTCATCAACTGCTTCCGGATCATCAACAACGGTTCCGTCATCGCTCATTTCATATTCACTGACACCCTCTGTATCAGCCGTATCCGGAAGAGAATCTTCACTGAAGCTGCTATCATCCAGCGGCTGCATATCTATATTGTCTGTATCCATTGCATCTTCTATATTGGTCGTCGTAGACATTCCCTCCTCAAGTATATCAGACGGATATGCTATACAGTCATCCTTGGAAAGACCATCTGCAATCTCATATTCTCCAAGTTCTTCATCATGCTGTCCCAGAATCACACTACGTTTCTCCAGTTTGCCCTTCTTATCTGCTGCCCACACATACGGACTGTCTGTATCTGCATCAACAATATAAACCTCACTTAACCAGATTCCTGTCTTTTGACTTTCCTGTCCTTCATCCATCTCAATATAAACATGCTGGCCAAGCATCAGCCCGTCTGATGAATCGAGATTTACATAAAACGGATAAGTACTGGTACTCGTCTGAGAATCACTGCTGTCCGTCATTCCGTAAAAAGAATTGTTATTATTGCCGGAAGATGCACTGTCCTTATCAATCGTTCCCATGGTTCCCTTCCAGGTCTGACTGTCATCCACACGAGATCGAATGATTACCGGTTCGCCCTCAACAATGCTGTTTACATTTAATTCATTGACTGTACCTTTTATACGGTAAGCACCTGTACTCAGAATTGTAATAAATGCATTGCTGCCCTCGCTGCTGCTATCATCAGAATAAGAAGAATCTCCTGAATCTGTATCATCCACGCTGCTGTTATCCTCTGTTGTCAGCTTCGATGTATCGATTTTCTGGATAACACCATCAATTGAACTCCGGACTTCTGTATTGCCGGTCGCGCTTTGGAGTTTGTCAATCTCAGCCTGCTTGCTTTTCTGACTGTATTCATTTTTCTTGAGATTCATTTTGTTTGTCTCAATCTCAATCGTATAAGAAAGCTGATTATCCTGACTTGCTTTTTTCTTTTCTTTTTCAAGCGTGGCAATCTGCTCATTCAGACTGCTTGCCTCATTTTTCAGGCGGTCAAGGTCAAGCTGTGCTTCTTCCAGGCTCTCCTGAATACTGCTCAGATCATATTCAAACAAAAGCTGCCCTTTCTTGACCTGATCACCGGTCTTAACCTGGACTTCTTTTACTGTCCGTCCACTCTCCAGTTCTACAGAAACAGTCTCCTGAGGCTCAACTACTCCTGCAAAGCGGTTGGAAACTCCTGATGTCTGTCCGGTAAGGTCGCTTATTTTGGTTACATATACAGAATCTCCACTTGTCTCCTGCTGACCAAATACGCCCATTTTCCAACATACTCCTGCAGCAGCACCGCCACCAATTATCAATATCCCGAGAAGGATTAAAATACGTTTTTTCATAAATCTGTGTTTCCTCCTATCAGTCCAGACATTACTGACTTAATGGTACACTATTCATGTGTTTACTTTGTAAAAATCACTTTTTAACTTATATATCATATCAGATTACACCTGAAAATGAAAGAGCTGTACAAAATCATCCCGGTTTTCACAATATTTTCATAAATATCTTCCAAAACAGCATAAAATTACCATTTTTTGACTTTTCCATGCTTATCTGATAAAATATAAAGGATTATTTTTGAAAGGAAAGATACCTATGAAGATCGCAAAAGGTCTGATGCCATTTCTGCTGATTATCCTGGCTGTCATATGTTTGACCGGCTGTTCCCACGTGGATAAGACAGATGTACAGGCAGTTATCACAAATGAACTGGATCTACTGAAAAATCTGGACTCTGATACGACCCAGAAATATGTATCCTACAAAGAACTTTTTCCCGACGCTACCAAAGAGATCAAACTCTCAAATGAAGTAAAAGAAGTCTTTTCTCTCTTCTTCCAGAATTTTGATTACGAAATTCTGAGTGTAAACGTCGACAACGATAAAAAAGAAGCCACAGCTTCCCTGCGCTTATCCACAATAGATGC